>Ga0209932_1000127_pt1 | contig 20642 bp, 30 predicted proteins | sample SalPon2_B_H2O_MG_2_FD_185728 | JGI IMG/M metagenome (GOLD analysis project Ga0209932, IMG submission 185728) | Salt pond water microbial communities from South San Francisco under conditions of wetland restoration - Salt Pond MetaG SF2_B_H2O_MG... ...
CAATCTGATTATCCCTGTATAATTTCTGGAGTATGTTTTTAGCTGTGTCATATCCCTTTAACATTTCACCAGGGTTTTTCGCACCCACGACCTGAACATTACCACTCTTGGATAAAATTAAAGTCATATTCTCAATCGGCATGTATAGGAAAGGAGAAAGCTCAGGTTCATAGGAGGATCCCTCCTTCTGTGCGATTGACGCCAAATTCCTAAATACCCCATTGATTCTAAATTGACCACTCAGATTATTGTAGGTGAAAGGATTATAGAAAAATTGTTGCCTCTCTGTGTACGAATTAACGATGAAACGACGGATAAGTTCGGGTTGGTTAGTGATGTCTGTGCCAACAAAACCACCAGAGAATCGAATCTTTCCATTACGATAGATGTTTACGGTGGCTCCTTTACTCTCGTTATCATTGGAGAGATTCAACATGAGTTGCACAGTAAAAAAATTACTATTCAAACCACCCTTGGGTCCAGCCTCCCTAGTGTGAGAGAATCCAGTCTTAAATTGTCCATAAATACCCCTTATCTCCTTGGTGTCTACATAAAGACCTTCACCAATGGGGGTTCTAGGGAGAGGTCTCTTCATGAGTATTTTTTTAAGATCAACTACAGTTTGTTTCTGATCAAATCCAGAATCTACAGTTGCATTGAACATACCTGGATTGAACTTACTGAATTCGAGTGGTTCGTCAAATTCACGTAGAGCATTGTTGATCATATTCACATCATTGAATTCGTTTTCCAATGGTGAATTATTTTCGAATTGTTTGAAAGCACCTTCATATGATTGATTATTTATAAGGTTTTGTTGAAGGCGACGGGGAACCTGTACCTGCCTAGGTGGTACTGAACGGACTGGACGTGGGGGTGTACGAAATCCAGCGGCACGCATGCGCTCTTTACGATATAATTCTTCTTCGAGTTCTCTCGCAAACTCGTCATTAGAATTTGAGTTCGGACTTTGAACTTCTACTCCAGATTGACGGACAAATTCTTTGACCCTCTGGCTCATATTACTAAAGGTTGATATTTTTTTTAGTTATCGTCTGTATATGTCAAGTCATCGGTCACGATATCTAGACCGTAAATGATAGGTTGATTTTTACACACCCGACCCTTGTACTTCACCGTCTCCACACGCACTTCGATCTCACGGGAGCTGAAAGGACCAGCATAGAAATCCTGATGAAACTTGTGGCTACCGAGGTTATTCTCCTTACAATGCTGGTTGAATTTTGTGACAAAATCTTTTTGTGGAACGAACAGGTCATCACCGAGTACAACATACGTAGACTCCAAAAAGTTGGTCAGGCTACTCGCAACCATCGCAACTTGCTTCTGAATTTGTTTGAAATATTTTGGAACGACATTCCAAATATCCCTGTTCCTATACTTATTGGAATAGTCATGATACGCACGTACACACTTCAACAAAATGATGGGCAATTCCATATTGAGCTTCTCGTCGAGTTGAGGATCCGCATCCTGGACCTGCTTACCAAAGTTCCATGGGAGGATACGGCGGAGTACGGATCCTGAGTTATCTTTCCAGTTGGGGACTTCGTTGCCACCCAAGACACCTGGCACCTTCCATTCGATAGACACAGCCGTCTTGTTCTTCACAGCCACGGACACATCTTCACCAGAAACGATTGACTGAAACTCAGCCTGTTCGAGCGCAAGATCACCCTTCACCTCTGGGGCGATGAACATGAACGCATCTTTGATCGCCGAAAGACCGAACTTCTTCTCGATGTTGTTAGAAAGTGTACCCACATCTTCATTCTCGTAAAACTTCTTAAAAACCTTGGTGATGAGAGTCGATTTACCAGATCGAGCGATACCCTTGAAGAATGGAATAATCTGCCACCCGTCGAGTTCACCAATATCGAAGCAGAGACGACCACCCATCACGTATGCCCAGTTGCACACTTCTTCTTCAAACTTCTGATACTTCAAAATCGAATCAAAGTAGGGTGTGGGAATTTTCGTCCAATCTTCAATGTGAGAGAAATCGTCGAATTGCTGATCGAAGTACTTACAGGCGATGATACTCGCATCTAAACAGGCATACTTCTCACTCTTGTAAGGATAGAATCGACAATCGTAAACACCTCTGTCAGGGATCCACTCTTTTCCGACGAAAACACCATTCTTGAAAGACCATACATGACGCCTCTTCTTAATCTCGGGAAACTGAGCATCCTCACACTTCGAAATGTTGTCAATCACATCTCGAAAGATCGAACCCTTACTCGTAAAGTTCTTCCAATTCGTGAAGTTACTCTCCTTTTTCGGTAAAGAATATACAAATTCTTCGATTGTAAAGATTGGGTTCCATGCTCTGGTGCAGTATCCATCAACAGTCTTGATTTCTTCGCAGCACTGACCCTTGTATCGCCTGTATCCAGCCTTATACGCTTCTTTCAGAGCGAGCATGAGACATTTCTGAAACGGTGTCGCCTTCTCTACCTCTTCTTCATCCATCGTGGATGGATCCGTAAAAACACTCACCTGTGGAAGAGCTGTGGGAGCGACAGCCCGTTCATAAGAAATTTGATGGCGTCGGACATTGTCGAATCCGTCTTCGATCTGCATGATGATGTTATTGATTCGTTTGTTCACCGTCAATTCTTCGTCGTTTCCAAACTCTTTCATCCGAGCTTGAACGTGATTGTTCAACTGAATAAGAAAGTTGATCATGCGGTTCTTGATGCCACGAATCGCCATGATATCAATTTGGTCTGGTTTCGGAATATCATCATCGTTGAAATTATCAGGGTGAATAAACTGATGATAACCCAATTTGGTTGCTCGTTCCAAACACACAGAGTAATTTTCTGTATCGTGAAGATACCATCTGAACTCAAAGTCTTCGATAATTCTTAGTACTTGTTCTTCATTCATTGATTGGACGTTCCGTTTCTGTAGCTCGGTGAGTGCTTCATATATATTTGGATCCCGATCAATGAAGTGAGTTTCTCTCATCTAGATTATTTACACATTTTATCTCTAAGCCGAATTCATTTTACTGAGCATCTTTATAAGAATTTTATTTTGTGTTTGAAGTTGGTTTGCAATATTGACGAGGGCGGAACATACCGTGTCACCATCATCCGTGGCCATGAGGGAAGTCATGAGCTCTGCGATATCAATACCCCCTTCATCCTCGAATTCCTCGTTGGGTTCCTCCTCAGTCATGGAAAGTTCATCATCTGTTACAATTTCACCCTCCTCAATTTCAATCTCATTTTCATCAGGCTGTGTCGACATTTAATCTGGACTGAGAATTTTTGGGGTTCGGAAATGCGCATTTGGCCAAAATTATTTTCTCTGCTTATAGTACAACAACTCTCAAAATGGCCGGTGGTCTCATGCAACTCGTAGCGTACGGTGCCCAGGACGTTTACCTTACTGGTAACCCTGAGGTGACCTTCTTCCAGGCGAAATACAAGCGCCACACCAACTTCGCGATGGAGAACATCGAGCAGACCGTCAACGGTACTGCCGCCAACTCCGGCCGCGTCTCCGTGACCGTTGCCCGCAACGGTGATCTCGTCGGTGACATGTACATCGAGCTCGAGTCGGCGTCTTCCAACACCGCCTCCTCGTCCGAGGTCGACGACTGCAACTGGGTCGCTGAGCGTGCGATCAACAATGTCGAGCTTTCCATCGGTGGTCAGCGCATCGACAAGCACTACCAGAAGTGGTGGCGCATGTACTCCGAGCTCTACCTCGACGAGTCCAAGAAGGCTAACTGGGGTAAGATGACCACTGCGGCGAACGGCAAGACTGTCTACCTCCCCCTCATCTTCTTCTTCAACCGCAACCCTGGTCTCTACCTCCCCCTCATCGCCCTCCAGTACCACGAGGTCCGCATCGATATCGACCTTGCGTCCAACTTCGATACCTTCCTTAACACCTCCGTCTTCAAGGTCTGGGCCAACTACGTCTACCTTGACACCGAGGAGCGCCGCCGCTTCGCCCAGAAGGGTCACGAGTACCTCATCGAGCAGGTCCAGCACACTGGTGTTGACACCGTGACCGAGGGCCAGGCCAAGCAGGTCCGCCTCTCCTACAACCACCCCGTCAAGGAGCTTGTGTGGTGCTTCGCCAACGTTGCCACCAACAAGAACTCTCTCTGGAACTTCTCCAACGTCTCCGCCGACGCCGACGTTGTCCTCCAGTCCACCCCCGCTCCCACCGGTAACTGCTTCGTGCCCCTCTCCACCGTCGGTGCGCCCCTCCTTGCGCTCGGCGACGAGGGTGGTGCCCAGACCTACACTGAGGAGGCCCACGGTCCCCTCAACACCTTCAAGCTCATCCTCAACGGCCAGGACCGTTTCAAGGAGCAGAAGGGCAAGTACTTCAACCAGGTCCAGGCCTACAACCACCACTCCGGTTGCCCCATGCCCGGTATCTACTCGTACTCTTTCGCGCTCAAGCCCGAGGAGCACCAGCCCACCGGCACCTGCAACTTCTCCCGCATCGACAACGCGCAGGTCCAGGTCACCCAGCACCCCTCCTCCGGTGGTGCCACCAACATGCACATGTTCGCGACCAACTACAACGTCCTCCGCATCCAGTCGGGTATGGGTGGTCTCGCCTTCTCCAACTAAGCATCAAATCTTAGTTTTTTGAGAAATAATATAAAAAATTACCTTTTAAAATGTATAACCGACATTTTAAAAAGTAAAATGATTAGAAAACTTATTGAAAATCTTATCAAAGTGGAGAAACCTACGTTAGGACGTTGGTCTCTTAAATCATGTAACGAACTCCCCACTTCGATCAATTCCGTGTATCAAAATAGAGACCACTGTGGTGATACGATTTGTAAAACACCGAAGAAGGCTTCGGAGTATAAGGATAAACCACAATAAGTGAACATGTACGAAGTATACACTGACGGAAGCTGTCTTGGAAATCCTGGTCGGGGTGGATGGGCTGTTGTGAGTGATAAATTTGTCGTGTGTGACAATGCTTCACGAACAACGAACAATATAATGGAAATGACAGCCGTCGTAAAAGCACTTGAGAGGTGTATTGATCACCACGAGTTGCGTGTCCGCATCTACACAGACAGTAATTATGTGAAGAATGGTATTACGCAGTGGATTCACAACTGGAAGAAGAATGGATGGAAAACTTCCAGTGGCGGAGATGTAAAAAATAAGGAACTTTGGGTGAAAATTGACAAGCTTCAGGAACAAATGAAAGAAGTTGAATGGAAATGGGTAAAGGCGCACAATGGAAATGAAAAAAATGAACAGGTGGATACATTAGCCAGGGAATGCGCTAAAAAATTATCCATGTAACTTAAGAATGGGTGAAGCGGATGTGCCCCATGAACATTTTTGGTGTGAGAAGCAGGAGAAACTTCTCGTCAGGTGGGCCGAGAAGGCTGCAGGATATCGCTGGCTTCATAATCACGCCCGTCTTTATTATAAAAAACAACACGACTACCTTTCGTATCCGAGTATAATTATTGCGAGTATCACGGGTGTCGGAGGCTTTGCCGTTTTAAATCCAAGTGGTAACGAGAATGTATCATCTGAGACGAAGAATAACATCATGATCATACAGTACTTTTTCGCATTCCTTAATGTGCTTGGTGGTATTTTGACATCCATAAGCAAATTTAGCCAGAGTGCAAACTTGGCTGAATCACATTCAGCGATGTGCGTTCAATATTCAAAGTTCTATAGAAATATTGACATGGAATTGTCTCTAGATGTTCTACATAGGGCGGATGTCCTCGATTTTGTCACTAAAGCACGTGAAGAATATGACAGACTTCTTGATGATGCTCCCGATATACCCGCTATATCCATACAAGCATTTCTTATGGAATTCCCCGATAAAGAGAACAAACCCGACGTGTGCAACGGTCTCAGTATCATCATGAGTGATGACGCAGCTTCTACGATATCATCAACTGCGAATCCTGTATCCAGGTGGGTTGCGAGTGTGAAAAATATGAAATTCACTAGAAAAAGTACCGAGATGCCCCGACAAAATTCTGTTGAGGTATAGTAATATGAAGACTGTATTGAACATTCTTATCATCACGACACTTTATGGTCTTTTGTACAGTAAGATGAAACCTGAACATTTCAATTTCAAGAGTCCCCTAGACCCTTTCTACTTTTCTTTCACGACCATGTCGAGTGTGGGCTACGGTGACTTCTCTCCTAAGACAGATGCTGCGAAATTGGTGGTAATGTCTCAGCATCTGGTGATGATTGGAGAATTGGCTAAAGTTTTAAAGATTTTTTAAGGTGCAAGATTTATCAGCGAATAGTGCGTAAAAAATAACTAGAGCGATCACAATTGTGAAAAGAATTTTGGAATATTTGGGAAATATACCCATTCCTACGATGAGTAGACACAATACGTATATGTACATGAATTGTGTGTATTCGAAAAAACCTCTCGAGATTCTATCGAATGATATTTTACCTGGATACGATACAAAGATTGCATCGGAATCCTTATCAACACCAATTTGATTCATATTTTCAAAAATCATTTGTCTATCATCAATATTTATGAAATTATGTTTTTTACAGAGATTGTTAAAATTTAATTGATCATCTTGGCATTGTACATCTAATTCTTCTTCGAGAACTTGTCTTAATTCTTTCACGTAACCCATATACATTCCTCCATTTGCGGACAAACCATTTGTACACGTACCTAGTATAAAATCACCTGGATTATTCGCCTTTGAAAAAAGAACTTTGCAATCATATTGTTTAAAAAGTTTAACAATATCTATGGGATCACGATTAACTTTAGAATCAAAACCATCGATAAATACAACTATATCATCATCTCGTTTTGTTTTGAGATGTTCGACTAGACCTTTAGATTTATCACTAAAACCATTCCACTTTGTACCCCAACCCAAAACTTTGATTGGGACACCGAATTCGTTGTTCACCAAATCTTCAAACATTCCCTGAGACTTATTTGCATATGTCACTATCTCGAGAGACATTATTAAAATATAATCAGATAATAAATGCGAGTACTCGTCATTTTACTTTTTACGACATGGTTTTTCTTATATGCAAACCATTGTTCATGTAAAAAACCATCTGATGATTGTTTCCGAACAGAGTTTTATGGATTTCAGTACAGTCACTTCTTATTTTTTGCTTTGTTAGGTGCTCTCTTTCCCAAACAATTTTGGTTTTGGATCACTCTAGGTGCCGCATGGGAGGTGTTTGAATATTGGTTATCTTCTAGACCCGATCTTGTGAAGAAATTTGGTGGATGTTTGGTTGAGTCGAACCAAGAAACACCTCTCTGGTTTCGTCGGGTGTATGCGGGAAAACCTAAACATGAAAATTTCATCGATCGTGCACTAGGAATTAAAAACTCACAAGAACATACGTGGCATTACTCAGTTGGAGAAAATCTCACGAATGTTTTAGGTTTTTTGGTGGGAAAAAATCTGTTTAGATAGTAGATGATCGTACCTATATTATTTTTCATAGGCTCTACGATCAATGATATATACGGAGTGACAGGTCGAAAACGTGTATGTAAGGAAGAAACGTTTACAACATTGTTTATTCATATGTTTCATACACTCATAATGACATATGCACTTTTTAGTCCATTTTATCTCAAGGATTATATCTCCAATTTAATGTTCAATTTAACAATGTTATTCAGCTGGTTTCTCACATCAAAAATTAATAAAGGAAAACCTCTGTGTGTAATAAGTAGATTACAGGGTAAAATTTGCAAAAATGATGAAATCACTCATAAGAGTCTCCCGTGGTACTACTTGTACGTTGTATTAGGAGTTATCTTATACGACATTTATATGTTGTTCAAAGCATAGAACTTTTTAGCTTTCGGAACGAGATTATCGTAAAATTTATCAGCTAAATCGTATTTTTTTCCAAATAACGTGGTAGGAATATTTCCTTCGATGACATACACATCGTTACAATCTAGTAATAAATCCCAACCGATACAAAAACAATAATCGAAATCACGTACATGTAAACTGCGGAGTCTATTTACGATTTTGTGAATTTTGTTATACTCACCACACATATCACTTTCACAAACTCTCATAGTTCCACCACTCGCTTCGTTAGAAGTGAGTTTACCATCATTTCGTATCTCTTTTATGAATAAAAGGTCTCCATCAAATGACGTAACTACACGAAACGATCTCGCACCATCGTAATTACAAGAGTCTATCTTTTCTTGTATGAGAAAATTGTGTTCAGTTGGTTTTACATCCTCACCTTTTATGATTTGTATACCCATTCCTTGTAGTCCATATTCAGGCTTCGCAATATATTCTCTATCTGGTAAAACTGATTCATACATACGATAAGGATTTGTGGTTGCATATAATTTGGGTGTTTTTATGTTATTTTCAGAAAAGTAGTCGTTCCAAAACATTTTACCATTTAACTCTCTCTGTTTATCGAAATATTTATCATGGAAAGAGTACATGTTGAACAGAGTACCTAATGTGATTTTAGCGAATTTGTGTCGGTCGATATAAAATGGTGACAACATTGCACCCTTTACACCTACACCCACAGTATCGTTATAGTACTCTGGTTGATTGCGCACATTTATCAAACCACCGTTGACGATAAATTTATATAAAACACTTCTTTCAAACTGACTCATGTTGAGTATAAAAAGTAATATATATATGAGTATTACAAAAAGTATACTCTTCAACATTTATATAGACCCATAAAAAAATTAAATACCCTGTCGCTTATAAAATTCCTTCGCCATAGGTTTGACGGTGTCGTAAAATTCGTCAGCGATGTCGTCGTTTTTATCGAATAGACCGTTTGGCCAGTTTCCTTCGAGAACGTATGCCCCTTCGCAGTCTACTACCAAATCCCACCCGATGCAAAAACAAAAACCAAAATCACGTTTGTGAAGATCTCGGAGTTGTTTTATTGGTTTGTGTAGCTTTTCATATTCTCCACACATATCGTCATCACACATTTTAGTCGTTCCACCACCAGCATGATTTGATATGATGGCATCACTTTTCAATTCTTCCACAGATAGAAGTGTCCCGTCATATGTTGTGACTGCTCGGAAGGATCTTGCACCTTCATGATTGCATGTTTTGATCCTCTCTTGTATGAGACGATTGTCTTCGGTCACTTTTATGTCTTCTCCTTTGACGAGTTTTACCCCTACACCCTGAATACCATTCACGGGCTTAGATATGTACATCTCATCGGGATTTATAGGTTCATATAGAGTGAGAGGTTTTGTAGTTCCAAACACTTTAGGAGTTTTTATTCCATTTTTGGAAAAGTAATCATTCCAAAACAACTTACTTCCCATTTCACGTCTTTTATTGAAATATTCATCGTGATATGAATAAAAGTTTAGCATCGTACCTCCTGTAAGTTTTGCCATTTTGTGTCTATCTACACAGAATGGTGATAATAGTACATCTTTTACCGTGGTTCCATAAGAAACACCTTCATTATCGAATTCAGAAACACTCCTTATATTTTTCAAACCACCATGTGTGAAAAATTTATACAAGATGGTTCTTTCAAAGTGACTCATGTTGAGTATAAAAAGTAATACATATAGGAGCACCACAATCAATATGTATGTCAACATTTGTATATATCAATATAAAAAATAGATGATATACATAATAAATGAACGTAGGAATTCTCACGGCGGGTGGTGTGTGTCCAGGTGTGAATAACATTATTCATACTCTCGCACGTCTCGAGAATTCGAAAGATAACAGAATTATTGGTTTCAACGAAGGATTTCGTGGTTTAAACAATAACATTCGAGTTCAACTTTCTCGTGGGAAAATTGAAGAAGGTGCTGGTTCAATTCTTCGAGTATCATGCGATCCTGTGGATATTGATAAAGTTGTTGAGAATATGGATGATTTGGATCGCCTGTATTGTATTTGTGGTAACGAATCCATGAAGAGTGCGAGTCTAATTGCTCTCGATGAACGCATTGATACAAATGTCATTGGAATTGCCAAGACGATCTTTGATGACATTCCTGGTATGGAATCTATTGGATTTCAGACAGCTGTTCAAGAGTTTGCGAGATACATCGACTATGCCTATACCGAGGCTACAACGACAAATTCGATTGTGTTCGTTGAAGCACCTGGACATCGCATCACTGGACTTTCGACGAACGCCACATACGCAAGATATTCTAAAGTAACTGATGTCATCAACCAACAGACGATTAATAAAATTTCCATGCATCAAATTAAAAACAATTATGAAATCCAAGGTTATGCCGTCATTGTAGTTGCTGAAACGTGTGAATATCAAGACGTTGTTGATTTTATTCAAGAAGAAGTTGATACCGAGATCAAAGTAATGAATCCAGGTTTTGTCATCAGAGATGCCGAACCATGTGCATATGATACGATTTTGTCCGTGAAGGTTGCCAAAGAAGCATTCGAAAATGCTCAAATGTACCGAAACTTTATTCAAGGTGGAAGTACTAAAATGTTGTTCGACGATTTCATTAAACTGGTTTAAAGACTCAAAACATATGTAGTATGTGGGAAGCCCCACCGTTATACTGATTGACTAGTAACATAGTCAAACGCACCGTTCTTATAGCTCAGTTGGTTAGAGCGTGGTGCTTATAACGCCAAGGTCACGGGTTCGAGCCCCGTTGGGAACAGCTTTTAGATATATTTTTGTATGTATATGTAAAAGTTGTGATGACTAGATCATTCAAAATTAATGTGACTGATTCAACTAAACCTAAAGATCTCGATCTATGTTTCAGACAGGCTTGGTTATACAATGAGCCTATTAGATTTGAAATTGACACTACAGAATGTCGACAAGTATCACTGAATCGAATACTCTCCATGAAAGACGTTTTGGATAAACACAGAGAAAAATCACGAAAATATATTGATTATACCGTCGTGATAGTCAAATCCAGAATTGCACGATTCTTAATGCGCACAGGACTTTCAATTATTCGAACAGAAAGACCCGTCTATATTAATAGCCCCACTTGACATCATCGGGTGTAGCGGTAGGGTGGATTCTGGAAAAGAATTCTCGTCTTCCGTGTTCGTTGTGACCAATCATACTTTGATGTGTGCGATCGATGAGCATGTATTCCCTCAGATCCTTATAATACACACGAGCGCCTTTATCTATTAAGTCCTCATGTTTCATATCCACATGATTATCCATTGGATAGAAATACTTTTGATACTTTTTCATATTATTCACGTTGATGAGATAGCATTTGGTACTCGAAATCCACTTTACCTTCTCAAGAGTTCCTTCTTTAGTGTCGGGAAGTCTCGATAAACAATGGAAAAAACACATCTCAAAGTCGTCACCCTTCTCATCTATGACACTTTGAATTTGTTCGTAGAGTTCATTGGACTTTATGATAACATTGTCTTCAAATATGACAGCGTATTTTAGACCTTGACGGAAACAACGTTTATAAAATTCCATGTGACCCACGAAACAACCGATAGCACCTAAATTGAAATATGTAATATCAGGTCTCTTGACATCTGAATTGTAGTGCATCTCGATAGCTTTCTCAAAGTATTCGGGATCTATCTGATCTTCGTATTCCCTAGCAATTTTAACTTTTCTCGTGTCAGGTCCGTAGATTATTTCTACGGGGATATCATCTTTGTGACTTTTAAAAAATCGTTCTTGTCTCTCTTTTTGATCTTTAACTGTGAGTAAAAAACATTTATAATCGTAGTCTGCCCTGGTTTTTGTTCGAAAAAATGTATAGACGACCGAAAAGACTAAGATGATCAAGATGATGATTCGTGTCATACCTACTTAAACGAGAGAAAATAGTAATAGACATGGAGAAAGTCATACATGGCACCGGGTTGGCGAGTTCAATCCTGATTTCAATCATGTTTATACCCCAAGTTATGCACGTCTACAAAACGAAAGACACCGCCGCAATAAATTATGCGTTTCTATATCTCAACTTGTTAGCGAGTTCTCTGGGTCTCGTGTATTCTGTTTATTTTAGGGTCGTTCCGATGATTGTTGCCAACACTTCTGCTGGTCTATTCTCAGTATCACTCGTGGGGATGAAGTATATAAACGGGCTTAAAGAAAAGAATACAGAAAGTGATATAGTTGGGGCTCTCATAGTGTAGTGGTCAACACTGTGGACTTTGAATCCACCACCCTAGGTTCGACTCCTAGTGGGAGCTTATCCTCTCTTAGCTCAGTTGGGAGAGCAGTGGACTGTAGTTCCAAGGGTCAGGTGTTCGATTCACCTAGAGAGGACTTTTTCTTCCATAGCTCAGTTGGTAGAGCGTGCGACTGTTAATCGCAAGGTCATCGGTTCGAACCCGGTTGGAAGAGCTATCATAAACGAACTTAAAATAACAAACACAAACTCTGGTAAGAGATGTCCTCTATTACCAAAGTATTGTTTTATCCTCTGAAGAAACGTTTTGGTCGAAGGCCGAGGGCGATGGTGAATGATTGCCCTCCACCGACGGAGGAGGAGCGGAAGTGTAAGTTTGGATCATATTGTGTAAAGGCTACGGTTGAAGCTACGGATGAGAATGGTGACATTGATCGGACATTCGTGGGATACAGTCAAGATATGAACATTACAAACAAAACACAAGTTGCTTGTGAAAGATACAAGGGAGGAGGGACAAAATGTGGAGAAGCTGTTCTAGTCATCAAAGGTGGTGAATGTGACGAAGTCCTTCTAATGAAGACGAGAAATGGTAACATTACAAATTTATCCACAGTGAATTAAATATTCATATATCTTAAATGAGTGTCATTAATACTGGCAATAAAATAGGTCAGGGTATCGCATTCGTTCGTATGATCATTACTATCATTCTTGCCATGTCATGCTGTTCTTCAGGCATGTTTTTAGTTACAACTCCTGAAAAACACTCAGGTAGAATAAGTGGTAAAGTAAAGACTGTCAAGTGTTCGTTCACCAGATCCGCCAAGAATCGTATAGAGCGTAGGTGTACTGTTACCTATACATATACAGTCGGCGGTGTGGAATATTCTGGTTCACAAAATAAACAATTTAACCTTGAACCAAAGGTTGGTGGAAATATAGAAATCTCTTATGACCCAACAAATCCTGAAGATAGTACACTCAATAAAGGAAATCCCAAGGTTGTTGGTTTTGGATTGATGTCTTGTGCATGTCTGATGGTCGTGATCGCATACCTTTTATATTCTGCGACAACATCTGTAAAGGGTGCTGGAACGTTTGTAGCTGGTGTAACAGCTTATAATTTGGTTACGGACTAGATATATTGATTGGGGGCGCTTCCAAAATCTCAAGTTCCAGTTTATCTTCTGATACTTGAGATGGTGTAAGTTTTACGATACGACAATCTTTACCGCTTAAAACGGGATTACTTTTGGGTGGATGTATGACGATGGGTTTACATAAAATGGCATACATTATAGCTTTAAGTCTTTCCACCCCTTTATACTTATTTCACTCTCATCGCACCATGGATACACTTCATCACCAATGTAATTGAATGCTTGAATTCCTGAATCGATACATTCATCACATATTCCCTTATTGTCATCAATGATGAGACCTATATTCAGAGCCCGGCATATGTCGGATTTCTTCACTTCATTTGGGGTATAACTATTCGTGAGAATCACATCGTCAAAAATACCTGGAAAGTAGTGATTAATCCAAAGTTCCGTCTCTTCTCGAACAGAATCTTGGCGCCCCGTAACGACATACATCTTTTTACTTTTCCAACGAATATCGTACATAGCCTTCTGGGCACCTTTGATTGGCGTCAACTTCGAAAAATCTCTCGACTTGTAAAAATCTTGAACCATTTTTTGTGATGTCACCTCATCGATATCAAAAATTTCACGATACACATAATTGTATTTAGGTTTTCTGATTTTTTTGTGATGATGCTTCGCCATGGGGTACAAGAAATTGACCAAGACTTCATCGATGTCGATCGCCACTCTGTTCATTTATATATCTTAATATTATTCGTAATCTCTAATTGCCACACCAACGGGAAAACGTGGGATACCAAGAGCCGTTAGGTTCTGGTAACGAACCGTGAGTTGTTTACCGATGTATCTTTCTTTGTTTCTCAGATATTCCCTTCTTTTTTCGATAGTTCCTTCTGGTTTTACCGAAAAGTGTTGTTCACCCACTTTGCACACCCAAATTGCCGCACCCTTTTCACGACCCGTTCCCTCTTTGACATCTACAATTATGTATTCATCCGTCTGAAAAGCCTTATACTTAAGAAGGTAATTACTTCGTTTTCCAATTTCATATGTACTCGAAGCGTCTCGAATCATAATACCTTCATGTCCCTGATTCACAAACATGTCGTGATACCCCTGAACATCAGACTTTTTCTTCACGAGAAAGGTATCCACTGTGACATATTCTTTCCGTTCTTCGAAAGTGAGGTCGGGTCTTTCCGTATCAAAATAGTCAAATATATGAAACTCCAAATCTTTTGGATTCATTTTGAAAATACTCGTAATTTCTTCGAATGTTTTGTCGGATGCGTAACACTCACCATCAAGATACTCACCATCTCTGAGACCTCGTCCCAAATGATCGACACCTTCAACGGGCTTTCCAGTTCGGGAAATACATCCTTTGTTCGAGACGAGTAGTCGAATACCATCCAATTTCGGTTGAACATAAAAAGGTTCTGTGATGTATTTTTCACGGTCTTCCCACTTATTTGCCAACATGGGAAGAATTTGAGTACATTTGGTCTTCTCATTGTTCCACATCGTTTGGGCTCTCATAAGAGCTTTTTCATATCCCGTCTTCACATTCAATCGAGAAACTGAAACCTTTTCTGTTCCGACGACACCCGTAGACTTTACGATATCAGCAGTTCCATCTTTCAAGTCTTCGACTCTAATGTCAGTAAATCGTTCATTTCCATGTTTATCTTTTTTTATAAGGCGTTCCATTCTACGTATATTTAAATTCTCAACTTTAAATAGATGTCCAACTTGCCAGTTGTGAATTATGGTAGAATGGAGCGACTTAGGCCTCCAGCTGTTACATCAGTACCGATGAATTTGAATACATTGTGTATCATTTTTATAGTTATATGTATTCTCGGTTTGTACAACCGTGCAGTCACGATTAATCAACGACGTGAGCGATATCATACTTGATACATTTTTCAGGTGTCAAATAGATATCCTTTTTCATGAGACGTTTAAATTTCTTCTCGGGAATTTTGGTTTTCGAGAGGTACATTTTCTTGAGCATATTCATAAACTTTTCAGTAGATTTCATTTCCGTCTTGAGTTCTTGGAAATTTCCCCAGAATTCGGTAGAAATTTGGTGAATCAGAAGGTAGGCATTACGACCCATGCGACGCTCCGATCCACCCAAGAATACGAATGTAGCCGCACTACAGCACGAACCCTGTGCGATTGTGATAACCTTGACCCTCGAGCGTTCTAGAACGTTCATCATGTTGAGACCTGCGAAGATATCACCACCATCACTCATGATATGTACCCTAATTTGAGGTTCGTATCCGACAAGTTCGGCCATCTTTTTGAGAAGATCAATCTCCAACTTCTTAAACTTCTCGACAAACTCGAGAGCATTCTCACGGTCGATGTCACCGTAGAAGAGAATCTCATTTCCGACAATCTTCACACACTCGTTCTCCTCGGTTTCTTTTTCATCATCCGTAGGCATTTTTCAGTGCTTTCTTTACTCTTGTGACGTCTCTCGATTTTAAGCCATTTCCAACGGCGAGATGATTAATGACATCGAAATCTTGTGGACTTATAGAATATTCCATCAGGGGTTTAAACTCACCATTTTCTGCATACTTCTTTAATAGACACAGTTCCTCTATACCCAACCCCATCCTCGATTTCTTCTTAATTTCATCAAATTTCTGTTTCCGCATCTTGTAGTTTCCAAACTTGGTCCAACAACTCCCAGGTCTGATTTTATCTTTCATGAGTGGACAACCAAGTGACGCTTTTGGTATTGTGAGAGCGTGTAATACAAAATATGGCATGAGATTCCATTCACCATGTGAATACATTTTAGTATCATAAGAATCTGCGTCAGAAAAGGATCTCGAAGCTTCGATGATGTTTACACCTTCCGAATCTAGGTAATTTTCTTGGAAAATATCCCATATGTGACCATGTTCAGAAATACTGTCATAAATTTGGATTGGTCCAGTTTCTGAAAGTACCTCTGCGATAAATTCTTTGGGTGTCTGAAAGTCATCCATTTCATCATAGCCTTCCAAGTATGTAAAAAAATTTCGTATGTTTCCATTGGCACGAATGGCTGCGTGTTCCACCTTAGACCCCCTTTCTTCAGTGAGTTTCATGAGAGTTTCTGGTTTATGCTTCGGAACGAAAACAGTCTCGAAATTTGGATACATACACATGTTTGTCGTAGTCACCAACAAACATCCACGAGAAATCCTATCACCATCTGAAATCTTTTCAATTATCGGTTTGAATACGGGATCATAGTCTTCAATAAACACGTGTTTTGTCGAAGGTCGAATAAACTGTAGAAATGGTGATTTACTTTTTAGGTGATCGGCTTGTAACTCGACGTGGTTTAGACCTCTGAGTACCTCTTTGAGAATGTAGGTTTTTCCAACACCTGGTGCTCCACATATAAACACATTCTTTCTTTCACGGATGTACCTACGAATAAGATCAATTTGTTTCGTGTGAATTGTTGTCACGACGGGATCTTTTTTTTGCTCGACTATTTTAATGAAGGAATCCATCGATGATCTTACTACTCAGGCCATAGATTTGGTGCTCGGAAATGACGCACTTCATAAACGTATCGTAGAACCTTTAAAAAGGAAAATTGTACCATACATTGCATGTAGTGTTTTGACCAATTTGATAATGTTTATTCTTTTGGTGTACCTTGCTCGACGTCTGTCTCTTCTTCCACTTCCTCCTCCTCTTCCTCCACTTCCTCGTACTCCTCCTCTTTAGAGAGATACTGTCCTACTCGTTCAAATGGAGTGTCTTTTGTCATCGCTCGTATGGGTTCGATCGTTTTTGGTGATTTGAGTGGTGGAATGGGACGTACCGTCAATATCTCAGGTTTTGTGAATACACCATCAATGGGAAACTCCTTCTCAAAACTCATGAGAATGTTTTTGGGTATAGGCGGAGATTGTTCGATGAGTCTATCATATTCAGCCTTACACTCTTCGACAAATTTAAGACCTTCTTTCTTACGTTCTTCTCTGGGGAGAGACAACTGGAGGCGAATATTCCTGGATAACGCACCATGAGCTAACGCAGCTGTTCTATGATTTTCACGGAGTTCGTTGATCTTTAGGAACTGCATGATCGTGGCGATCAAACCCGCAATTAAATTCATACCACCAATAATCGATGGTACAGTGCTTCGCATACCAGCAGGGAATGAAGTCTGTGCAAAGTTAGCCGTTCCCGTCACAGTGGATAACACAATGACAGGTAAATTAAAACGCAGACTCAGTCGTTTGTAGAGTAAAAAACCTCTATGGTGCATGTATCGGTAACACGCAGATGCTTCACCCCACTGGCGCAAGACATTCTCGTGATACTCATTCCATAAATCTTCCATAATAATTTCTTCACTCATCTTATAATAAATGAATATAATATTTCTCATTCATTTCATTTTTCTCTTGTGGATTCTCATAATACCATTTGTGAACGATCGCAGACAGCTCGAATTTTATTCGATGGTCATTCCATTCATATTTTACCACTGGTCTGTGAATGACGATACGTGTGCACTCACACAAGCCGAGATGTACGTCACTGGAAAGGAAAAAGATGAGACTTTCATGGGTCGTGTCGTCGGTCCTATTTACAAGATGGAAGAGAATGATATTAATCGCCTGACAAAGTCCCTTTTCTTTATGTTATGGGCATTCGTGCAATATCGCCTTGGTCACTTTGATTCTTTTGTAAAAGACCTAAGTAATGTGTTTAAAGCTAAAAAGCTAAACTAAAATACAATGGACGTCAAACTTCTCAGTGAAATTTCCAGACTTAACAACATCAAGGAGGTGTACAAACAAAATTACCTATACAACTTGGAATATCTCGAGGAAAAACTTGATCGAAACAATGCTCAAATTGAACGCACTACATCTGAATTAAAAAGTGAAATTCTCAGAAAACAAGGTGACTATTATCGTGAACAAATTGAGAATTTGGATGCATCGGTTGAAAACGCAATCAAAGAAATTGATACAAAAATTTCAAAAATTGAAGAACAAAAAAGAAAATATGAGGAACAAGCTAAAAAGGAGTGTGAGTCGTTCGATTTTAACTTGGAGAAACTTCGTACAGCCCTTAAACGAAAAAATACGAGTGAAATTTTCGACATGTTTGAAAGCACGGCTAACGCTTTGACGATTTTGAGGAAGGAGTGTTCTTCATGTACTCACGAACAGTCTTCAGGAATGCACGATCTCGACTGACTTTGGGATCCGCAGCAATGACGATGTAAGTGAGACGGTTAGGGAGTTTGGGCTTGTTTCCAGTTGGCTTGGGAGTCATCTTTAATTTTTTCTTGGCGTTCTGAACCTGCTTGGCAGTTGGCATTTATTATACCTTGGCAAAATATTTGAACTTGTCGAAAAAGTGAACACATGACTTAAAATTGTCATATACGATCATACATAACGCATCCGCAATGTCATGTTTTCTTTCATATGGAATGTCATCGTCTATATACTTCTCAGCTATCGAAACAGTTCGCTCCTTTCTCTGGTCGTAGTCAAGATGTCTCATACCGAAATGTGTATGCATGCTCACAGGTGAAATTAAAGAAACCTTATCTTTGAACATGTAATGTAAAAGTATTTCAATATTTGTAAAACCTCCAGGTGGTTGTCGTTCTATAAGTATCTTCTCAGCTGCATCGAATATATCTTGGTGGTCCTCCACAAATAAAGGAACAAGATCTACAAAGTCATTCGATTTGATGTATTTGTAGTCTTCAAGACTTACCTTCTTCACGTATTCGACTTCGATTTTCGGACCCGCAGTAGACTCCGCAAGAACGAGACCCATATTGTGATAGCCGATATCGATTGCCAAGACCTTCATATCTTTAAGTGAAAGATTTTCCTTAACTATAGTAAATGAAGAACAAGACAAAGACCCAGCTCCTATGGGTGGCTCTTGTCGTACTCGTGGTAGTGATTGGTTACATGTGGTACAATCCCCAAGTCGTCGAGGTCCCAGTTGAGGTTCCTGTCGTGATTCCACCGCCTCGTCCCGTTCGTACACAGGAGATCAGGCGTGAACCCGAGTTTAGGGGCCCACCCATCAAACAGTATAAACCTGGACGTATGCAACAGATGGGCATTCTCGTGGGTGAGGATGGAGAAACACTCCCTCTATATGGTAAGGAAGTTCGTGGTCGCCGTGACCGTTATCATTATTACACCACGACTGGTGGCGAGAACCTTTACCCTATTCCAGTGACCCATGATGGACGTGACTGCGTGGATGATATCGGATGTCAGGAACTTTATGGAAATGAATCTGTAACGGTCACTGGTAAGACTGGTTCTTTCAATGTGACGATGTATCGCACGGATGATTTCTTTTAACAAAAATGATTTTTTAAAGAATTGTATTCACTCTTCTGAAGTCCAGAAGTTTCTGAAAATTTTGCCTTCATGTTAAGCAACTCTTTTATAGTGTCATCATCGAGACTTTTGACAAAGTCCCTCTTAGCCTCGATGTCGTCAAGTTGATTGTGTTCTTTCTGTGCTTGTACATAAGGCCATGTGTGTTTTCGTAGTGTTGCGACTTCAATCTCAAGTTGTACGATTCGTGGGAGTAAAACTTCGTGTACGAATTTTTCCAATTCTGTCATATAATAGTATATGTAATAAGTATGACACCAGAAAAGCGCACATTTATAAAAAAGGTTGCTCATGGTGTTGGTGATTTAATGGAATACATGGGGTGCGTAAAACGGATAGGTACGGAACCCCACAATGAAATGGAAAAATTTATAAAAAAACAATTGTTCAATCGCAGCCAAGATGATACATACGAATTTTCGGTTGGAAAGTTTAGGATGGCTGTAGATGTGTTGGACTCGGAAAATTTAATAAAACTGTTGGTATATTTCGATAGTATCGGTATAACATTAGACCGTGCATTCACGCTAGCATCTCCAAATCCACTATTGTTCACGAAAGATGATCGAATTTTTGTTAAGATGATAAACGACGAAGACATCATAACATTTTATCATTTAATATCATTTTGAGATCTAAGTGGATAATGAAATGACTAAAATTCAAGTACAAAATGAATATCACTCCCGCTAAGAAAGAATTCATAAAAAAGATATGTGGAGGTATCCACGTTCTCATGACATGTTCATTTCTCGCCAATGATATCAATCAAGATCCCCAAGAACCCGAAGAATATTTCATTCGAGGTAAGTTTCTCAAATTTGGAGAGTTCTCGGAGCACAAGTTTTGTCAAGCACTCGATACCATGTCTAATGGTGACATTACAGCCGTTCTCACGTACCTCGATGACCGAGACATATATCTACAACGAGTT
>Ga0209932_1000133_pt1 | contig 19920 bp, 19 predicted proteins | sample SalPon2_B_H2O_MG_2_FD_185728 | JGI IMG/M metagenome (GOLD analysis project Ga0209932, IMG submission 185728) | Salt pond water microbial communities from South San Francisco under conditions of wetland restoration - Salt Pond MetaG SF2_B_H2O_MG... ...
ACCAAAATCTAGAACCAACTATTACTCCTGGTACACTTGTACAGTTTGAAGGAACAAAAGAGTACTTACACGGCGTTAAAGAGGTTACTTCTGGGGAAAGATATACAATAGTATTATTTTTAACAAAACAAAATGATTAATGATAAAACACACATTGTTCCTGACAATAAAATTTTAATTGTACCGGAAAATGAAACACACAATAGCGATTATAAAGAAATAATACAACCTTTAAAAGGATGTAAGACACGAGATTGGATCAACAATCACGTAGTTCATTGTTTGCCTGTAGTTATCGGCAATCAGTACGGATTTGCAATTAAAAGTAATGTAAGTTTTACTGCAACGTGGAACGGAAATCCTGCACCAAACGATGTTAACATAACAATATCTGAACCATCTGCAAAGCAATTTGTTTCTGCACATTTTGGTAGCGGATTAATTACTATTCAAAATAGATTTACATTTAGAACACCCCCGGGAATAAATCTTATGGTGTTAGACCCGCCTAACTTTTTTATTCCTAATCTTAGCAATATGTTTGCAGTAATAGAAACTGACAATCTTCGCAGAGACTTTACATTTAATTTAAAAATTACTCAACCAAATGTTACTGTAACAGTTAATAAAGGTGATATAATAAGTGCAATTATTCCTATTCCTAGATACTTTGTAGATAATTTTGAAATAGAGCTTGCAGAAAATTATTTTGATAAAGAAGTAATTCAAGAAGAGCGAGAAGAAATGCATAGATCTGCAATAGAACGAAGCGGCAAAGATAAACAAAAACCACACGGCGTAGGAAAACGTTACTGGCGAGGCGAAGACTGTCAAGGCAATAAGTTTGTAGATCATCAACGCAAGCTATAGTCAGATCTAAGTTGACAAACCTGTTTTTCTGTTATATAATAGTATTAAATCTATTTTTGTAGGAGCCTTGCAATGGACGAACGTCTCGAGAAAGCAATAGAGTTTTCTAATTATATGGTAACACTTAACAATCAAAAGAGGTTACTCAAAGAAAAATTTTATGAAGATCTAATATTTTTTTATAATGGTTGTCAATTTACAGTTACCCGCGAATTAATAAACTTTTGTAATACAATGATTGCATCAGAACAAGAAGATATTATCATAGTAGACGACAATGATATTCCGTCGCAGGTGTTAGATATACAAGAATTTTACGATGGAATTATTGATACATATTTTTCTGCCTCAAACACATACTTTGCAGAGTATGAAAGTTTAAAAAAGAACAGATCTGTAGGAAATTTAGTAGGGTTAGATCTTGAGTAAAGGTGCATTACTTATTGCTAGAAATAACGATACAATTGATTATGTAAAACAAGCAGTTTTTTTAGCAAACAGAATAAAAAAGTATTTAGATATTCCTGTTAGTATTATTACTGACAGTGTAAACTATCTAAAGGATGAATTTCCTGAAGATACATTTGACGAAATTATTAAAATAGAATATAAAGATGATATAAACAAAAAAGCATATTATGATGGATCGTTGTATCATAAAAAATTAAATTTTAAAAACAACTATAGAGTTGAGGCGTTTGATCTAACTCCTTATGATGAAACTTTATTATTAGATACAGATTTTATTATTTCTAACGATCTTCTTAAAAATTGTTTTAGTTCTCCAAATGATCTTATGATGTATAAAAAATCAGAAGATTTAGCTAAAGTGAGAAATGAGAAAGAGTTTGACCATATTAGTGATTATAGTATAGCATTTTATTGGGCTACAGTGGTATTTTTTAGAAAAACTCCTCTTAACAAAATATACTTTGACTTAATAAAGCATATACAAGAAAATTGGCAACACTATTATTCGGTATATCAATTAAAAAGTACTTTATTTAGAAATGATTTTGCATTTAGTATTGCAGCACACATTATGAACGGATTTGAGCAGCAATATGATTTTGTAAATGAATTACCAGGAAAGCATTTGTATACTACTGATAGAGATATCCTTCATAAACTAGATGGCAATAACTTTATTTTTCTTGTAGAAAAGAAAAATTATTTAGGCGAATATACATTGATATCTGTTAAAGATCAAAATGTTCACGTTATGAATAAATTTAGCCTTAATAGAATAATTGACGAGGTTGGTTATGAGTAGAGGTATAGTAGTATTAGCTCAAAACAACGAAAAGGTAGACTACGTACAGCAGGCCTGTTTACTAGCACTTAGTTTAAAAGCCAACAACCCAAATGAAAATATTAGTATCATCACTGATGACTCAGTTCCGGCAAAGTATGTTAAACTATTTGATAAAATTTTACCTATATTATGGGACGACGATGCTAAAGATTCAGAGTGGAAGATAGAGAATCGTTGGAAAATTTATCATTCTTCACCATATGAAAAAACAATAGTATTAGATACAGATATTTTGATATTACAAGATATATCAAGCTGGTGGGATTTTTTAGAAAATTACGAAATGTTTTTTACTAGTAATGTCTTTACATATAGGGGAGACAAAGTAACTAACGATTATTATAGAAAAGTATTTACAGAGAACAACTTACCTAATTTATACGCCGGTTTTCATTATTTTGAAAAAGGAGAATTTTCATATAAGTTCTATAAATGTTTAGAATATGTTGTTCAAAATTGGCAAAAGTTTTATGAAACAATGTTAATAGACACTATGAGACCTAAATGGTGTAGTATTGATGTATGTTCTGCACTGACTACTGTAATATTAGATTGTGAAGATAAAATTACAAATAAAGTATCTTCATTTCCTAATTTTGTGCATATGAAGCCAAAAATACAAAATTGGGAACAGCCAAAAACATATTGGCAAGATTGTGTTGATGTATATCTTAATGGTAAAGGACATATAAAAATAGGAAATTTTAAGCAATCTAGTATATTACACTATACAGAAGATGATTTTGTAAAACCTTATATGTTAGATACTTATTTAGGGTTGGTAAAATGATAAACAATTTGCAAAAATTTATAAAAAATTTAGAAATATCTAAAACATTTGTAGGTATGTATGTTTACTTTTATCCACAAAATGGTAAAATTATTAAAATTTCTAGCAAGCAAGATGATACAGAAGGTAATCATTCTATATTTGTTAATTACGAAGATGTAAAAGATATACAAGAGGGTGTAAGAAGCTTAGATGATTATCTAGTAACTTATGATCCTCTTAAAAACAAACTAGTTGTTACTAATCAATTAGAACAAGTTAAGATTCCAAATGTTAGAGATAGATTATATAAAATTCCTTACAATAACCCTAATGCTGATATTACTATAGCACATAGAAATGGAAACTGGACGGTATCTTTAATCGAAGAAAAAAGAATAGCTGAAGAAGCAGTACAACATCATTTTAATTTTAATCTAATAATGTACTTTAGTATTACAGAAAAGAATGATCCAAATATTTTACACAATATATGTAAAGTTACCTATCAATCTTTAATGCAATCAACAGAAGTTGATATTAATGACCAGATTAACGAAAATGTAAATCCTAATAATGTAAGTATATACACAGCAAAATACTTTGACAGTTATAATTTTGAAGTGGAAAGATGAAAAAATTTAAAGTTTTAGATTACGACATTATATATCTATCATATGATGAACCAAACGCTGAAAAAAACTACGCAGACTTGTGTAGTAAAGTACCGTGGGCTAAACGTGTTCACGGCGTAAAAGGATCTGATGAAGCCCACAAAGCCTGTGCAAGATTATCCGAAACAGATCGTTTTATTACAGTTGACGGCGATAATATTATTAGACAAGATTTTTTAAATCAAACAATTGATTTTGATGAAAACGAAGATTTATCTAATTGTGTTATAAGCTGGGCCGGAAGTAATAATATTAATGGACTAATTTATGGTAATGGTGGCCTTAAATGTTGGCCTGTAAATTATGTGTTAAATATGCGTACTCACGAAAATGCAGATCCTAATAATCCACACGCTCAGGTAGATTTTTGTTGGGATGTTCGATACATTCAAATGGAAGGCGTTTATTGTGATGTCCATAATAATTCAACACCTCACCAGGCCTGGAGAGCAGGCTTCCGCGAAGGTGTTAAAATGGCACTTGATAGAGGTGTTAGAGTTAGTAAAGAAGATTTCCACAATAACCATTGGAAAAATTTACATCGGTTGTATATCTGGCTTATGGTAGGCGCAGATGCAGAAAATGGTATGTGGGCAATTTACGGTGCAAGAGAAGGTTTGTACAAAACAATGTGTACAGATTGGGACTATGTAAATGTTCGAGATTTTGAATATTTAAATAATTATTGGGATACTGAAGTTACTACTAAAGTAACAGAAGAAGAACTTCCTGAAAAAATTGAAGATCTTGGAGATATACTTATTGAAGAACTAGATATTCCAATAGCACGAGAACCGTTGTCTTCTGCACAAAGTAAATTTTTCAAAGAAATTTATCAAAATCCAATGCGTATGTCGGATAGGTTTTTGGAAAAAGAATGACAGATAATCAAAAAGGCGACGAAGTAAAGATAGATGAAACTAGTACGGCTTACAAAAGTGTTTATTTCGAGGATATTAAATCTTTAGAAAATAAACTTAACAGTGTAAGCCCTAGTTTTTGTCTAGCAAAATGGTTCAATGTAAGTATACATATACCTACAGGAAGAACACACAGTTGTTATCATCCTTTAAGTCATCACATACCTCTAGAAGAAGTACAACAAGATCCTAGTGCATTACATAATACCAAATATAAAAAAGAACAAAGACAAAAAATGCTTAATGGTGAACGACCTAAAGAATGTGAATTCTGTTGGGCACTAGAAGATCAAGGTAATATAAGCGATAGAGCATATCGCAGCAAAGATGTTCTTGAAGAAGGCATATTTGAAGAAGCACTCCGTGAAGGTGCAACAGGAAATCCTGTTCCTAGATATGTAGAAGTTAATTTTAATCAGGCTTGTAATTTTAAGTGTGCATATTGTAGTCCGTCTCTTAGTACAGAATGGCACAAAGAAATTAAAAAACACGGTTCGTACAAATTATCTGATAAAGAGCATAATCATCCTAATTATGTTAGCAGTCTTAATATAGATAACTCGCCAAATAATCCTTATGTACAAGCATTTTGGAAATGGTTTCCTACTGTATATCCTAAATTAAAAACATTTCGTATGACTGGCGGCGAACCGTTAATGGATAAAAATACCTTTAAGGTTTTTGATTATGTAAAAGATAATCCACATAAAGGATTGCATTTAAGTATTACTAGTAATTGTTGTCCGCCTGGCGATCAGTGGAATAAATTTATGTCTAGTCTTAAAGAAATTACAGATAAAGATGCAATAGAACACTTTATGTTATACTGTAGTTTAGATAGTTGGGGACCACAAGCAGAATATATACGTAACGGGCTTGACTTTAACGTATTACATCAAAATGTAACACAGTATTTGAAAGACAGTAGTAAACATAGTCTTACATTTATAGTTACAGCAAACCTGTTAAGTTTACCCAATTGGTTAGAATATATAAAACAAATACATATACTGCGTAATACATATAATACTGACAGACAACTTATATGGTTTGACACTCCAATGCTTCACGATCCAAACTGGATGAGTATGAAGCTTGCATCTAAGGAAATGTTAGAGCCGTTGTTACAAAGCATACAGTATATGGAAGAACACAAGGAAACACGAGATAATAGATACAAAGGATTTAAAGATTTTGAAGTAGATAGAGTAAAAAGATTATATGATTGGGCTTGCGACAAGATGCCATTACCACAAGAAGAACTTGCGAAAAAGAATTTTCATTTATACTTTACAGAACACGACAAAAGACGAAATACAAACATAAAAGATACCTTTGTAGAAATAACAGATTTTATAAAAGAATGCGAGGAATTAGCAAATGAGTGACGGATATATGGATCACGTAAAGCGTACTAGGGACAAGTTAAATGAAGTTGGCCCTGGCTTTTGTGCAATGAAATGGATTAAAGAGACGCTTTATCTACAAACAGGTGATAACCATAGTTGTTACCATCCTAGGCCTCATCACATACCTTTGGAAGAAGTTATGGCTGATCCTAGTGCATTACATAATACAAAATTTAAAAAAGAACAACGTAAAATTATGCTAGAAGGCGGCAGGCCCGATGAATGTTACTATTGCTGGAACATTGAAGATTTACCCGGCGAACATTTTTCGGATAGAATGTTTCACAGTGCTAGTTCGTGGGTAAAGGACGACATTAATTTAATTAAAACAATGCCGTGGGACAAAAACATTAATCCTCGCTTTTTAGAACTAAGTTTTGGTAATGGTTGTAATTTTTCTTGCGGTTATTGCTGTCCACAAGCAAGTAGTTTATGGGTAGACGAAATTAAAAAACACGGTAATTATGACCTTACTTATAATCAATACGGAATTGAATTTTTAAGTAAAGAAGGTCATTTTTATCAAAAAGAAGAAGACAACCCATATGTTGCTGCATTTTGGCGTTGGTGGCCTGATTTAAAAAACGATCTTAGAGTTTTAAGACTAACTGGTGGTGAACCTCTAATGAGTTCTAATATATTTAAGATGTTAGATTTACTAGATAGAGAACCTGCACCTGAATTAGAAATTAATATGAACAGTAATCTTGGAGTTACACATAATAAAGTTAAAAGACTAAGTGAGCGTATTAAGAAACTTCTAGATGAAAAGAAAATTAAATCATTTAGATTATACACTAGTATTGACAGTTGGGGAGAACAAGCCGAATATATGCGCAGAGGTCTAGATTGTGCTTTATGGGAGAAAAATTTAGATACATTTATTACAACTACAAATGCTCCTGTAAGTATTATGATTACATATAATGTTCTTGCTGTTGCATATTTTAGATCATTACTAGAAAAAATATTAGAACTAAGACAAAAATATAATTCAGATAATGACCATAGACAAATGTTAGGATTTGATACTCCATATCTTAAAGAGCCACCGCATTGGATGATTAATATTCTTCCGCAAGAATACGGAAAATATCTTGACGATGATTTAGAATTTATACAAGAAAATTTAAGAACACACGGTGGCGACACATTTAAATTTAGTCAACACGAATTTGAAAAATTTAAAAGAGTAAAAGATTATTTTTATGAAGGCGGCCAAAGAGTAACAGATGATCTTATACAACGAGGAAGACGAGATTTCTATGAATTTTTTACAAACTACGATAAGCGTAGTAACTTAGATTTCTTAAAAACATTTCCTTTATACAAAGATTTTCTAAATCAGTGTAAGGAAGTACATAATGAATTTAAAAGATAAACCATATTTTTGTGTACTTCCTTGGATGCACCTTCACGTTAATACTGAAGGTCAGACTGTGCCTTGTTGTATGGCAAAATTAGATTTTAAAGAAGATAATTTTCCATTAGCAAAAGATAAAAACATTATAGAAGCATTAAACAGCGAAGAATTTAAACAGATACGCAAAGATATGCTTGATGACGTAAAAGTTAAAAACTGTGAACAGTGTTATTTGTTAGAACAATACGGCCATCATAGTGCAAGAAAACACAGCAATAATAAATATCTAACTCCTGAGCTAGAAGAAAAAATAAAAACAAGAACACGACCTAACGGCTATTATGATATTGATATACTTTACTTTGATGTAAGATTTAGTAACGTTTGTAACTATAAATGTAGAATGTGCGGAGCAAATTATAGTACTAAATGGTATGAAGACACACCTAATCCTCCCTCAGAAACTTTAATCAGTGTGCCAGATATTGCAAAATATTGTAATGATAATTATGAGTATTTAAAAAATTTAAAATATGTTTATTTTGCTGGAGGAGAACCTCTTGTACAAAAAGAACATTATCAATTTTTAGAATGGTGTATTGAAAATAATTTAAAACCTGAGCTTTATTATCAAAGTAATGGAAGTATTGTTAAGTATGGAAAATATAATATTATTGATCTTTGGAAAAACTTTTCAAAAGTAACATATAGTGTAAGTATAGATGGATTTGGAAAACTAGGAGAATATATTCGTTCTGGATATAACGATAAAAATGTAAAGAAAAATCTTAATACAATAGTAGACGCTTTTGGAAATAATAAAGAAATAGTTATAAATTCAACGTGGATGATTTATAATGCATATTATATTACAGAGTTTTTTGACGAGATTGAAAACGAACCTTGGGTAATAACAAATAATGTGTATCCACAGTTGCTTGTGTTTCCTGAATATTTACAAGCAAAAGTATTGCCACAAGAACTAAAAGATAAAGCACTAGAAAAAATTTATAACAGTAAATGGTATAAAAAATATCCACATAAGTTTGAAGCTCTTGTAAATAACTTACAAGAAGAGAGTACTCCAGAACTATGGAAAGAATTTATCGAACAAACAGTATCGTTAGATGTTCGACGTAAAGAATCCTTAGTTGATGTATTTCCGGAGATAGGAAAATATTTATGAATAGAATACATTGTGTAAATTTAGATAATGGATTAAGAATTAATACCGACGGTTCTTGCAAATCGTGTTGTATGATGTCTACTAGATTTCGGGACTCCGAAGGCAAAGATGTTAATGTAAAATCTAATAGTTTTGAAGAAATTGCAAATTCAAAAACTAGAATGGATATTAGAAAGTCGTTTGTAAAAGGAATTTATCATCCTGCTTGTAAAAAATGTTGGGACGAAGAAGCATCTGGAAAAAGTAGTAAGCGTATTAGAGATAATGAAACATATCAAAATACTGTTATGGCTAAGGATAAATTTCAGTTATTAGATATTAATATGGGGACAACTTGTAATATTAAATGCCGTACTTGTGGACCGTTTAATAGTAGTTTCTGGAATAAAGAATGGTTTGATTTAGAATTCTTCAAAGGCACAAAAAAAGAATATAATGAATGGTTAAAAAGTTTTAATCACGCCTTCGACGATGATAGTAAATTTTGGAGTGAATTTGAACAAAATCTCGAAAACGTAAAGCATATTGATTTTTATGGCGGCGAACCATTCTTGGTTAAAAAGCAATGGGAAATGTTAAAATACGCTATAGAAAAAGATTTTGCAAAAAATATAACTCTACACTATAATACAAATGGTACTATTTGGGACGATGAAAAGTTTAATATTTTAAAACACTTTAAAGGTATTAATATTGATTTTAGTATAGACGGAGTAAAGGATAAATTGTACTATATACGACATCCTGCAGAATGGGATATAGTAAAGTCAAACTTCTTAAATCTTATTGATATTTCTAAGTCAATGCCTAAATTTAGAATAAGTGTTTGTAATACTATTAGTATATTAAATGTATTCTATATAGATGAAATGTATGCAGAATTTCTACCTCATACAAAAAATATATATTTGAATTTAGTATTTGGTCCAGATTATTATTGTATTAAAAATTTACCAGATGAAATTAAAATAGAAGTTGAAAATAAATTAAAAAATTTAGAAGACAGATATTGGCTTAATGGTATAATTAATTTTATGAATTCTGAAACCTATAATGAACCTCATTGGAACAAATTTTTGGAAATAACAAAAGTGCAAGACGAATATAGAGGACAATCGTTCGCTGAAACGTTTCCTGAATTTAATAGATTGCTTGTAAAGAATGGATATGAAGTATGAAAGATTTTAATTGGCAAACCTCAACAGTAACGCATATGCACATAGAGTTAAGTAATCATTGCAATGCAGCTTGTCCTATGTGTCCTAGATTTGTAGACTCTACAGCTAAAGTTAGACCTGATTTAAATTTAGCTTCAATTACAAGACAACAATTTGAAAAATGGTTTCCGCCTAAATTTATGAGAAATATGGAACGTATATTGTTCTGTGGTACTCACGGTGATCCATTAATGACAAAAGATATAATTGAAATTACTGATTATATACAAAAAACATCTCCAAACTGTACACTATTATTTCATACTAATGGCGGAATGAGAAATGCAAAATTTTGGGAATCGTTTGGAAATCAACTTGTTTCTAAAAATACACAACATAGGGTTGTGTTTAGTATAGACGGATTAGAAGATACTAATCATCTATATAGACGAAATGTTGATTGGACAAAACTTATGGAAAATGTTAACGCATTTTTATCTACAGGTGCAGTTGCAAGGTGGGAGTTTTTAGTATTTGGACATAACGAACATCAAGTTGAAGAAGCAAAAAAATTAAGTAGTGAGCTTGGATTTGCAGATATAGAAATAAAGCGAGCACTAGGTTTTGACAGTGCAAAAAACGGAGAATTAAATGCTAAAGGTGTTTACGATAGAGACGGTAATCTTGAATATATTATAGATCCTCCAACTGATCCTAACTTTTTAAATACCCGCGATACTCAAAGAGTAAATCGCACAGTAGAGCTTAAAAAAGATTTAGGCTACCTATCCGAAGTTAAAAAAGGTTATCATCCTCACGTAGAGTCTAAAGTAGAAAAATTTGTAGAAAGTGAACTACCGCCGTGGAATCAATACTTAAAACAATATGAGAATATGGAAATCAAATGTAAAAGTTGTGTTCCGAACAGCGTTAAAAAAAGTGAAATATACGTAAGTTGTAACGGTATTGTATTTCCTTGTTGTTTTGTTGGAACAAGAGTTGATAGCTCGATTAATCTTTATGAAGATACACAACTAAGAGTACACATTAGAAAATTTGGAGTAGATAAATTTAATTTAGAAAAGACTTCTATTTACGAAATTATGAATAACGGTTATCTTGATCAAGTATATACTAGTAGTTGGAATAAAGAAAACTTTGCTGATGGTAAATTGTCTTATTGTGCTATGACTTGCGGAAGTAATAGCGAAATTGATCGGATTTATTCTAATGATTGATGTTAAAAATTATAATCGAATTGTAGCGTTCGGTTGTAGTTGGACAGCCGGTGATGAACTACAAGATCATAATATATTAAATTTGCCATTTTATAAATGTCAACGTATGAAAATAAAATACGGATTTGAAGAATTTCATAATTTAGAAACACAAGAAGGAAAAAGATTCGGCACATTAATAGAAGAAAATAAATTTATAAACCTAAAATCTAGCTGGGCGGCTCAACTAGCAAAAAAATTAAATTTAGATTTTTTAAATATGGCTCAAGGCGGAACCTGTCTTGAAGAAACATATTTGAAAATTATAAAATTTAAAAAATATAATATGTGTGCAGGAGATTTAATTGTTGTCGGATTAACATCACCTTTGCGAGTGTTACAGTGGCATAAAGGACAATCATATAAGAGCTGTTTAATAAACAACTTATCAACAGGAAATTCTGTTCCTAAAAATACATTACAATGGAATTTAGATCACTTATGGACTAGCAATAATCTAGCATTAAATTATTATAAAACAATGCATAGTCTAATACATTTAGATAAAAATATATATTTTCAACATATGCGTCCTGAAAATGATCCTATGTATTATTCTTACGAAGATCCTTTAAGTTTTGAAATAGAATATCTATGTAACACTATAAATGGATACAATAGATTTTTAGCAAAAGATAGTTTTTTAACAATGAAAAATCGAGATATGCATTGTGGATTTGGGCATCATCCTGTAACTAGTCACATTGAACTAGCAGAGGCAATTATTAAAAATATATCAGGAGTGTAATTTGATTCACTTTTTATACCCAGAGATAGACTTTAGTTTTTCTAAATACAATTATTTAGAACACACATTTACTCATAGTGATCCTTTAGATTGTTGGAGTATGGAATGGTTACTAGACACTGTAGGATTAGATTATAAAAATACAATTTCTACAACACAAAAATCTTATGTAAAACTTAATATTCATTTCCCTACAGAATATACAGATTTACAATATATGCCTAATGAAATATGGGAAACTATTGCCAACTCTGACAACACATATTTGTTATTGTACCAAGCAACAGAAGCTACACCATTTTATTTTTGGAAACATAGATGGAATAGACTAAAAAGTTTTTTAATTAAAAAAAATATACCACCCCATAAAGTTTATTATATAAGCGGAGATCTAAATGCAGTATCAAATCATAAAAGGCATATGGATAATTATTGGTGTGATATTAATGTTTTAGGAATCAATATATTTGAAATGATGCATTTATTTCGACATAATGCAAATAGTGGAGAAAATTATAAAGACATAATCGACCTACATACTAAATCAGAAAAAAATAAAAACTTTTTAAATTTAAACAAAAGAATGCGTCCTAACAAGCAGGCGTTAATATATTATATTAGAAAAAATAATCTATTAGAAAATAATATAGTAAGTAATTTATGGTACGAGTCTGAAGTATTATCACAAGAAGAATTTGATACACAGTATAACTTCAATGAAGCTAACTATGATGAATTAGTTGAGTGGGTACAACAACGCATAGTAATAGACAATGATAACGATCAACATTCTGACAAAAAATTATACGTAGATACAAAGTATAGTTTAGTAAGTGAAACATATACAGGATCGACTGTAAATTTTATAACAGAAAAAACTTATAAGCCTATATTAATGGGTCATCCATTTTTAATACACGGAACTAATGGAACACTTGATTATTTAAAACAAATAGGATATGAAACTTTTCCTGAATTGTTTGACGAAAGCTACGACACTTATACTAGTTCAAAGGATCAATTAAAAATTATAGTTGAAAATTTAAAAAAAGATGTTATAATAAACAAAAATGTATTAGAAAAGTGTAAACACAATCAAAATTTGTTTTTACAACAACCTACAAAGGAAATTGTTAAAAAACAACTAGAGGAATTTTTGTTATGAAAAACACAGCCATTGTTGTAATGGATGTAGGATTACCTAAAAATTCTTATAGGTATGACGAAGAAAAATCTACAAATGATGCGTTTGTGTCTTATCTAAATCAACGATTACACGATCTTAAAAAACAAGGTTCTAAAATTATAGAAATAAATTATATTTCTCCAAATGAACCACATCCTTTGTTAGATATAGATTTTGATTTGGCAACACTTAGTCCAACAGTATTAAAAAAGTATATCAAACGAAATAATATAGAACACTTAATTTATACTGGATTTCATTATCCAATATGTACAAACGATGCAAGAGAACTAAGCAGTTATAAATTAAGAAAAAATAAACATCTTAAAAAGGTCTCTATTGCTGTACAACTTACACGATCCAGAATAGACGAATATACAGTGCCATTAGCAGATACATATAAGTACGGAGTATGGCAGGTGATGTTATGAAGATATGTTTTATAGGATTAGGTAAATTAGGATTACCGTGTGCAGAAGTTATAGCAAGCAAAGGACACGATGTAACGGGTTATGATATTAAAAAGTGTAAGACTAACAATGTTGATCAGTTTCCTACTATAGCAGGAGCAGTAAATGACAGAGACATTGTATTTGTTGCTGTTCCAACTCCTCACGATCCTGACTATGACGGCCGAGCTCCAACAGCACACTTAGAGCCTAAAGACTTTGATTATACTATAGTAAAAGAAGTACTAGAAGAATGTAACAAGCATATGCACCCGCACCAACTTCTAGTTCTTATAAGTACAGTTTTGCCTGGAACAGTAAGACGTGAACTAGAACCTATTGTAACTGAAACAAGATTTGTATATAATCCTTATTTAATTGCAATGGGAACTGTTGCGTGGGATATGGTTAATCCAGAAATGATAATGATTGGTACTGAAGACGGTACAGAAACTGGCGATGCACAAGAGCTTGTAGACTTTTATCGTACTATTATGGAAAACGATCCTCGTTATGTTATTGGCACCTGGGACGAATGCGAGTGCATAAAAGTGTTTTATAATACATTTATTAGCACTAAGATCGGATTAGTAAATATGATACAAGATGTTGCAGTACAACAAGGCAATATTAATGTAGATGTAGTAACTAATGCATTAAAGGATAGTACACAGCGTATTATGGGTCCTAGCTATATGAAGGCTGGAATGGGTGACGGTGGTGCTTGCCATCCGAGAGACAATATTGCACTACGTTATATGGCTGATCAGTTACATTTAGGTTATGATATATTTGACAGTGTAATGAATGCAAGAGAACAGCAGGCTCGTAATATGGCCATTGAGATTCTTAAACACGGAAATAAAATAAAGTTTACAAGTAATAGTTACAAGCCTGGAGTAGAATATACAGACGGTAGTTACAGTTTACTAGTACAACACTATGTTAAAGAGCTAGGTGGATGGCTAGTAGAAGAAAACCCTATGGTAGTTGTAAGAGTACACGAAACTGACGACATAGCACCTGGCAATTATACAGTGTTTGATCCTTGGAGATCTTACGCTGGCCCAAACAGATTTGTTCATTACGGAAATACTAGACATAATGTATGATATTGTTTATATAGGTAACGATGACGACAATTGGAAAAAATTAAAGGAACGTTTTGTAACAGCCAAACGTACAGACTCTTTTGAAAAAGCTAAACGCAAAGTTTTTACAAAAATGTTTTGGATAGTTTGGCAAGATACAATTCCACTAGAATCGTTTTTGTTTGATTATGAACCAGATGACTGGAGCAAAGAATATATTCACGTTTTTTTAAATGAAATACATTACGATGGTATTTGCTTGTTTCCAAAATCTACAACAGTAAGTGAAGAAGATTTTCAAAAACGTATATTTGAAAATAAAAAAGAAGTTGATATTATGGCTAGTATTCCTAAGCCATTTGACATATTTAATATTGATTCATACGATGATTATTTAAATGCATTAGATAAATCTACAACTGACCTGTTTTGGATGAGTAGTTTAAATATAACTGTAGACAAAGAAGTTACAGATAATTTTTATATACCTCACCACGAAGAAATTGACAGAAATCAAAATCATAGTTTTCTACACAACGTAGATGGAAATAAAAGACTAGGAATTTATTTGTGCAGCAAACATAAAATTGCTACACAAAAAGAAATTGAAGATAGACATATTATAAATCGAAAAGAATGGGATATAGTTGCAAGCCATCCTGTTGTATATGATGCATTTGATATAGATACATATGAAGAATATTTAGATGCTTTAGAGAATTCTAAAACTGAAATGTTTTGGATAACATTTAATGATGTAGATGCAAGTCAGTTTAAAAAAACTTTATATTTTAATTATGATAACGAATATGATAAAAATATTAATCATACGTTTATACACAATGACAACGGAAATCATCTTAGAAACGGTGTTTGGTTATGCAGCAAGAATGTTCCATTATCTAAAAAAGAAGTAGAATATCGATTTATTGTAAATTCAAAAGAGCATAACGAAATAGCAAGTGTTAGAAAGTATTATGACAGATTTACTATAAACACTTATGAAGAATATAATAGTGCATTAGAACAAAGCACACAAGAAATGTTTTGGGCTATATCAGATAGATATACTATAACAGATGACGACATATTTAATACTTACTTTCCAAAAAAACATTTATATGACGAAGAATTTTCTTACGAACGAAGTGTAACTCATATTTTTAAAAATGGAATTTATAACGACGGTTTAATGTTATGTAGTAAAAATTCTGAAATTACAAAGAGAGAATGGGAATACGGGTTTATTGCTAACAAACAAGAACACGATACTGTTGTTAGTCAACCTAATCCTTATGATATTGTTTTTATAAGTTATCAAGAACCCACAGCAGACGAAAACTACGAAAGATTGTTAAAGAGTTTTCCTAGGGCAAAACGTGTACACGGAGTTAAAGGAATACATCAGGCACATATTGCAGCAGCAAAGCAGTGTACAACTGATATGATCTGGATTGTTGACGGAGACGCACATATTGTAGATGACTTTAATTTTGATTATCAAGTTCCGTTATGGAAAAGAGATAATGTTTTTGTATGGAGATCACAAAATCCAATAAATGATTTAGTTTATGGATATGGTGGTGTCAAATTATTTCCAAGACAACTTACAATTGATATGGATATAAGTAAGCCTGATATGACAACAAGTATTAGTGAGAAGTTTAATCCAGTACAACAAATTTCTAATATTACAGCATTTAATACGGGCGAGTTTGAAACCTGGAAAAGTGCGTTTAGAGAATGTGCTAAACTTAGCAGCAAAATAATTGATAGGCAGAAAAATGATGAAACAGAACAAAGACTTGAAACGTGGTGTACAGTCGGAGAAGACAGACCTTATGGTTCCTATGCTCTTGCCGGTGCTAGGGCTGGCCGTGAGTTTGGCCTTTCTAATCGCGATGATCTTAAGTTAATAAATGATTTTGATTGGTTAAAGGAGAGATTTGATGCAATGGTTGGATGATAAAGATATATTTGGCAGAATGGCTTTGATTTCAAATAATCCTATATTCAATAATCTTAGGAATGCTGTAGATAATTATGATGCAGATTTAACAGATGCACTAAGTTGGGGACAGTTAAAAAGTAAAAGGTGGTTAATTAACGAATTAGAAAACCTTAAAGCAGACTTAGGCACAGTCTTTCTTTGTGGAGGCTGGTATGCTACACTTGCTGCAATGTTATTTGAAAGCAGTTTAGAAATAGAAAAAATTAGAAGTTTTGATATAGATGAATCTTGTTCTGCTATTGCAGAAACAGTAAACAGACATAAAGTAAAAGATGGCTGGAAATTTAAAGCAAGTACACTAGATATTCTAAAAATGGATTATCCTACAACGCATACTACTTATAGAGCTGACGGAACTAGTATGGATTTAAAAGAAATGCCTAATACTATTATCAACACTAGTTGTGAACACATAGAAAATTTTTCAAAATGGTTTGATAAAATACCAAATAATACATTAGTTATATTACAAAGCAATGACTATTTTGAAATTGAAGAACATATAAATTGTGTTGTAGATGAAGAAGATTTTGCAAAAATGGCTCCGTTGACTGATGTATTATATTCTGGAAGATTAGAGTTACCTAAGTATACTAGATTTATGAGGATAGGGTTTAAATGACATTTTATAAATCAGTAAATGATTTACACATAGAACCTACTAGAAAATGCAATGCTAGATGTCCTATGTGCCCTAGACATTTAGGATCTTCTCCAAATAAAGGTCCTTGGGTTAACGAAATAGATATAGATATAAATCTATTAACTCCGGTAGTTGAAAAGTTAAGTTTAACATCAATATCGATTAATGGAAATTATGGCGATATTGTTATGCATAAAAATCCTAAAAAATTAATAGAATTATGTTCCAACAATGCACAAAAGGTTACAATACACACAAATGGAGGAGCACAGCCAAAAAGTTTTTGGAAGTCTTTAGGTAAATTTAAAAATTTACTTGTGATATTTGCAATTGATGGATTAAGCGATACGCATTCTTTATATCGCAGAAATACTAGATTTGATATTGTTTTAGAAAATGCAAAAACATATATTGAAGCGGGCGGAACTGCAATGTGGGATATGCTAATATTTAAACATAATGAGCATCAAGTAACAGAATGTAAAGAATTAGCAACAGCATTAGGATTTAAAATTTTTCAAGCCAAGCCTAATTCTAGATTCGGTTTTTCAAAATATCCTGTCCACGACAAAAACTTCAATACTGAGTATTATATTGAATCAATTAACCAAGTTACTGATAGAAAAGATGTTCATCCTAGAAGTTTTCCAACTACTAAACAAGAATATCAAAAATTTATTAAATCTAAAAAACAAGTTAAAAAGAAAATTGAAAATCCTTGTATTGATTGTAGAGTTATTGAAAAACAATCTATTTTTATTTCTGCTGATAATAGAGTATGGCCTTGTTGCTGGTTAGCACAAATGGCAAATAAAGCTGAAAAAAGTTATGCTATAAGTGACTTTATAAAACATTTTGGAGAAACTAATACTATTGATAACTTTGATACTATAGTTGGACAATTTGATTTTATAAAAGATACTTGGGATACTAATCCGTTTTACGAATGTTCTACAAATTGTAATTCTAACGAAATATCACCAACAGTTATAACTTCTATAGAATCATCTAAATTTTCTTTAGATTAAGTTTATAATATTTTTCGAATTCAGGATAATGATCTAACAAATTAGTATTTCTAAAATTATCTAATCTTTTAAGTTCCATCATACCGTTCATAAAATCTCTAGGATTTTCTTGGTCTATTCTTAGTATGTCGATAGTTGTTTGAGCATCTTTACAATTGTTTATTGGACTTTTTTCTATACGTTTTAGATATTGTTTTTTTATTTCGTTTGGGATATTGATAGCCCTGTAGTATGTAGGATGTGTAACTAATCCAGAATATGTAAGTCTATGTTCAGCATTTAAATTTAATAAGTATTCATATATTTCGTCTATATAACCTAAATTTAATAATTGTATAGCAGTACTAAACTTAACATCTAAATCACTGTTTAATGCTTTCTGGCAATTTTTATCCCAGGTATCCCAATCTAATCCAGTTCTAATATAAGATCCACGGCCTTCTATTCCGTCAACACTCATACTAAAATGTAAATTTCTAAATTTATGAGCGTTTTCTAAAACATAATCTGGCATAACAGTGCCATTACTTGTAATTTGTAGCTCTACATTCTTTGCATTTTTATTTCTATAAAACATTTCAAATAGTTCAGGAAAATCTGGATGTATCATTGCTTCGCCGCCAACAAGAGTAAACTTGTTAACTTTTTCAAAAACTACTTCTAAATCTTGCCAATATAAATCCTTTGTTTCTTTATCATAAGGATTCATTATGGTATTAACACCTTTATATTTGTTTGGATACATTAATTTGTACTCGGCAAATATTTTACTTGATGCTGTTGGTCCGCACATAATACATTTAAGGTTACATAAATTTCCTAAACTTTTAAAATTTACATATTCTAAATATTTTGGATCAAGATCTGCATCTGGATTCTCTTCAACAAAATTTATTGCTTCTTGTACCGATTGTTTATGTAAGTAACTGCTATTATCGTTAGTTCTTTTATTTCTAATATTTCTTTCAGAATTGTATATACATTGTTTACAAATTTCTTTTGTTTCGTTAGAAAAATCTCCAGTTATCATATCCTGTCGTAAATTTTTCATTTCGTCGCTATTAAAATATTCTAAAGGAGTTAAAGTATCTGTATTAAATTCCTTTCTACGATTTACAGAAGCAACACAACAGGCTCGATAATAACCATCAGCAGTATGGCTAAATTGAATAAATGGATTTACACAGTATACTTTTTTCATATTAATGTCTGTTTTAAAGTAAATTTATCATAGATAGGATATTCTATAGCATCATCTGTGTGTTGCGATACCAGATTTCTAAAATCCTTGTCTCTAGTAAGTATTTTAAGTTTTACGTCTTTTGAATATTTATTTTTTAACCTTACACATTTTTTTATTATTTTCTCATTTGTAAATTCGTAATGGAATGTAATATCAAACTTTATATCATTTTCTAATAATTGTTCATATCTTTTATAAGATGCTGTACCGTTAGAATTAATAGTAATTTGTGTAGAATTTTTTGCTCTTAACAAAACAATTAATTTATCTAAGTCTTTGTATAGTGTAGGCTCTCCACCGGTTATTATTACAAATTTTTTTTTGTTTTTAGGTATTTTACTTTCAATTATTTGTAATGCTCGATTAGTTTTCTTTAACTCCATAAAAGGACTAACACTATCGTGAACGTTCGGCGGACAGTAACTACAATCAAAGTTACACATTTTGCCTATATCTAAATGTATTTCACACAATGAGTCGAGTTTAAATTTAGCTGCGGTTGCAATTATTTCTTTTCCATCGTATAAAGGTAAATTAGATTGAGAAACTTTGTCAGCTTCGCTTACAAATTTGTCATATAC
>Ga0209932_1000135_pt1 | contig 19755 bp, 16 predicted proteins | sample SalPon2_B_H2O_MG_2_FD_185728 | JGI IMG/M metagenome (GOLD analysis project Ga0209932, IMG submission 185728) | Salt pond water microbial communities from South San Francisco under conditions of wetland restoration - Salt Pond MetaG SF2_B_H2O_MG... ...
GAATTAAACCAGTTACAAGAACAAAGACAAATCATAACTGGAGATTTTGGAATTGTAGAATTACGAATCCAAGAGTTAGAGTTACAAAAAGAAAAAATAATTGAAACCTTGAATCAACAACAAGATCAAGAAACTCAATTTGGACAAAAGATACAAGATAAATACGGCGAAGGAACAATTAATATTAATACTGGAGAATTTACAAAAACAAATTAATTTTTGACTCCTTTGCCAATATTTATTACCAAATAAAACGTTAATAAAAAGATGGCATCAACATTAATATCCCCTGGCGTACTCGCTATTGAAAATGATCAGTCGTTTATTACTCAACAGCCAGTTACTGTAGGAGCCGCAATTATCGGTCCAACTGTAAAAGGTCCTGTTGAAATTCCGACAGTAGTTACTTCTTATTCTGAATATCAAAACGCATTTGGTACTACATTTACTAGTGGTAGTAATGTTTACACTTACTTAACCTCTATTTCAGCTTATAATTACTTCGCAAATGGTGGAGAAAGTTTATTAATAGCTAGAGTAGTATCTGAATCAGCAGATTGGACATCAGCAACAAATGCTCCTGATATCTCAGGTTCAACATCAGCTTCAGCTGCTTTTGTTCTTGAAACACTTTCAGAAGGTGAAATTATGAACAGTGATTCAACAGAATCTTCTGATGGAACTTTACCTAGTGGTTCAAGTGATAATATTAGATGGGAAATTGCAAACAGTGATACTGACGCTGGTACTTTCTCTCTATTAGTTAGAAGAGGAGATGATGAACAAAATAATAAAGTTGTTTTAGAAACATGGACTGGATTATCATTAGATCCATTCTCTGATAATTTTGTTTCTAGAGTAATTGGAGACCAAACATTAAATTATAACTCATCTAATAATCAAATTCAAATTTCAGGATCTTATCCAAATAATTCAAGATATATTAGAGTTAAGGAAATTAATTTATTAACACCAAACTATTTAGATAATGCAGGTACAGCTAAATCAGAATTTACAGGTTCAATTCCATTGAATGCTAGTGGTTCATTTAGTGGAGGTATTGGTTCATTAATTAGTACAACTCAAGGTAAATACTATGATAAAATAGATGGTAATACTCAAGGTTTATCAGGAAGTGATTATACTAACATGATTAGTTTACTTTCAAACCAAGATGATTATCAATTTAATGTATTAACTACACCTGGTTTATTTGATGATGTAAATACCCATACAGGACAAATTACAAATATTATCAATAATACTCAAAATAGAGGAGATAATATTTTTGTAATGGATTTAGCTTCATATGATTCAACAGTATCAGAAGTAACAACTCAAGCTGCTACTAGAAATACTTCATATGCTGCTTCATATTGGCCTTGGTTACAAACAGTAGATCCTGATACAGGAGCTAGAGTTTGGGTTCCAGCATCAACAATGGTTCCTGGAGTTTATGCTTATAATGATAGTGTAAGTGAGCCTTGGTTTGCGCCAGCAGGTATTAACAGAGGTGGTTTAACTACAGTAATAAGAGCTGAACAAAAATTAACTCAAACAAATAGAGATGATTTGTATACTGGTAAAGTAAACCCAATTGCTACTTTCCCAGGAACAGGAGTTGTAGTGTATGGTCAGAAAACATTACAAACTAGAGCAAGTGCTTTAGATAGAGTAAATGTTAGAAGATTGTTAATTGAACTTAAGTCTTATATTTCTCAAGTAGCTAACAACTTAGTATTTGAACAAAATACAATTGCTACTAGAAATAACTTCTTAGCTCAAGTTAACCCATATTTAACATCAGTTCAACAAAGACAAGGATTATATGCTTTCAGAGTAATAATGGATGATAGTAATAATACAGCAGATGTAATTGACAGAAACCAAATGGTAGGTCAAATTTATATCCAACCAACCAAAACAGCTGAATTTATTTACTTGAACTTCAACGTGTTACCAACTGGAGTAGAATTCCCACAATAAAAGTTTAAAGACAGAATATTTATAACAAGATAATAAATAAATAAAATGGCAGTATTAGATCCAAACGAAATATTTTTCACCCAGTTTGAACCCAAAACCCCCAATCGATTCGTCATGCGTATCGATGGTATTCCAGCGTTTATGATTAAGGGTGTTAACGCAGTAACATTATCACAACCAGAAATTGTACTTAATCATATAAACGTTTATAGAAAAGTTAAAGGTAGAACTACTTGGGGTGATATTCAGATGACAATGTACGACCCAATTACTCCATCAGGAGCACAAGCTGTAATGGAATGGGTACGCTTGCATCACGAATCAGTAACGGGTAGAGATGGTTATTCTGATTTCTATAAGAAACAATTAACTATTCAAGTTTTAGGACCTGTAGGTGATATCGTTTCAGAATGGTTACTTGAAGGTGCTTTCATTAAAGAAGCCAATTTCGGTGATTATAATTACGACACTGCTGATGCTGCTGTTAATTTAACAATGACAGTAGGTATGGATTACTGTGTACTAAACTTCTAAAAGAAGATATACTTTCCCACAAAGAGAGCTTGGTTTTTCCAAGCTCTTTTTTTATCTTAATATTTATTACTATAAAAGTTATTAAAAACAGATTATGAGCGAATTTAAATTCCCAACCGAAGTTGTAGACTTACCTTCAAAAGGTCTTGTTTACCCTGAATCAAGTCCACTTTCTTCTGGTCAAGTAGAAATGAAATATATGACCGCAAAAGAAGAAGATATCTTAACTAACCAATCCTATATTACAAAAGGGGTAGTTTTTGATAAATTACTACAATCATTAATTACTGATAAAACAATTAAAGTAGATGAGTTAATTGTAGGTGATAAAAATGCTCTTTTAATTGCCGCTCGTATTTTAGGATATGGTGCTGAATATAAATTTACTTATCTAGGTGAAGAACATTCAGTTAACCTAACTGATTTTGATGATAAAGAAATTGATACATCTTTATTTACTAAAGGTCAAAATAAATTTACTTACCAACTACCATCATCTAAAATTACATTAACTTTTAAATTATTAACTGGTAAAGATGAAAGAGTAATTGATGCTGAATTAGAAGGTTATAAAAAAATAAGTAAAAATGATGTACCTGAATTAACAACTAGATTAAAACAAATGATTATAGCTGTTGATGGAAAAGAAGATAAAGGTACTGTTCGTGATTTTGTAGATAATGCTTTTTTAGCTAGAGATTCTAGAGAATTTAGAAAATATATTCAAGGTTTCCAACCAGATGTTAATACTAAAACAACTGTTACTTCAATAGATGGTCTAGAGGAGGAGATCGATGTACCTATCGGGCTTAACTTTTTTTGGCCTGAGTCTTGATAATGTTGCTCAAGTAAGAGCAGATATATTTTTACAAATACATGATATATGTTTTTGGGGTCAAGGTGGATATGATTTTGATACTGTTTACAACTTACCTCTTTGGTTAAGAAAATTTATTTTAGCCCAACTTAGGAAACATTATGAAAAGGAAAGTAATAGTGATGAAAAAAACATGGAAACCACTTTACAAAACTTAAGACAACATAAAAACCAAAAATCAGAAATACAACAACGACCAAACCAAAAATTATTATATAAATCAGGGACATCTAAAAAATGATGTCCCTTAATATTTATAATAAACTCATCTCCTAATGACAAAAGACAATCCAGGAAAAAAGGCAGCTCAAGAGGTAAATGAAGAATTAGGCTATCTAGAAGATCAACTTATTAGTATAGCAGATCAATTATCTACCAAAATTAAAGATTCTATTAGTGAAATTAGAGATGAATCTAAAGGAGTAGCTGAAATTTTTGGTAAAAACCTAAATAAAAGTATTAAGGATATAGCTCGGGGATCAGATAAAATTTTATCCAATACTGCTAAATTAGCTACAGGTGCCGCCAGTATAAAAGATATTCAAAAATCACAACTTGAAACTCAAGTAAAACAACTTGCAGCTGAACGTAATCTAACAGTTCTATTAAATCAAGAATTAATAAGTAAAGAAGATTACAAAAAATATCAAGCAGAGATAAATGAAGCTACAGAAACTCAAAATAAATTAATAGAGGCTCAATTAAAACAAGCTGTTAAAATTAAGAGTAATATGGGGATTACTGGAAACCTAATTAAAGGTATTTCCAAAATCCCAGTATTAGGTAATTTCCTTGATGCTGAAGAAGCATTAACTAAAGCCCAAATGGCGGCTGCTAAAGAAGGAGGTAATAGAACTAATGTAATGGGTGCTGCCTTTAAACAATTAGGTAAAAGTTTAAAGGAAAACCTAACAGACCCATTAACTATAATGGCTGTTTCAGGAAAAGCTTTAACTTCTATATTTGGTTTTATTAAAAAATCATTTCTTGATTTTGATAAAGCATCTGTAAATATAGCTAGAAACTTTGGTTCCACACCCCAATCTGCTAGAGAGTTAACTCATGAATTTAGACAAATATCAGCTAACTCTGATAACATACTATCAACAGTAGGTAATTTATCAGATGCATTTACCGGATTAAATTCAGTTGCTGGTACATTTGCTAATTTTGGACAAGAATCAGTTGAAACATATAATAATTTAACTAAAGGGTTAGGGTTAAGTGAACAAGCTGCTCAAGGAATATATAAGTTTTCTGTTTTACAAGGTAAAGAATTTGGAAATTTCTCAAAAGAATTAGCAGGTCAACTATCTTTAAGAAAAGAACAATCTGGAGTAGCTTTAAGTGATAAAGCAATATATGAATCATTAACCCAATTATCTGCTCAACAAAGATTAAACATTAAAGGTGGTACACAAGGATTAGTAGATTCAGTAATTGAAGCTAAAAAATTAGGTGCTGAGTTTAGTGATTTAAATACAGCCGCTAATAGCTTACTTCAATTTGAGTCATCAATTGGTGCTGAATTAGAGGCTGAATTATTAACTGGTAGAAGTTTAAATCTTGAAAGAGCAAGAGCAGCAGCTTTATCAGGTGATCAAGTCTCATTAGCAAGAGAATTAAAAGAACAATTAGGTACATCTGAAGAATTCAGAAAAATGAATGTTATCCAACAAGAATCATTAGCGAAAGCTTTTGGTATGTCTGCTGACCAAGTAGCAGGTATGTTGGAAAAACAGGAAATGTTAAATGCCGCTAATAAATTACATTATGACGATGTAGAAAGCATAGCTAAAGCATATGGTGATGCAGCAGATAAAGAAGCATTCTTAGCTACAATAGGTGATAAAAAATTAAAATCCCAAGTACAAAATTTAACATTCCAGCAAAAAATAAATGCTTTACTAGAAAAATTTAAAGATATTTTTGTTCAAAAACTTGAACCTAAGTTTAATGATGTTTTAAGTAAATTTGATCAATTTATTAAAGGTGACGGTATTACTAAAATAGCTAATGTAGCTAAAACTGTTGGTAGTGTTTTTGTTTCTATAGGTAAAGTATTAACAGGACCAATAGGAAAAATAATAGGAGGTTTAGCTGCCTTTGGGGCTCTTAAAATGTTAGTAGGTGGTATTCCTGTTAGAGTAGTAGGAGGAGGTCCTGGAGGAGCAGGTGGTGGAGGAGGATTAATGGGTTCTTTATTTAATCAAGGAACTGTAACTTCAAAATCAGGACAAACATATGCTGCTAACTCTCCTCAAGGAAGAATGATTAGAAACATGTCTGGTCAAAAACCTGTAGGTAGAGGTCTTACAGGAATGGGAAGGGGTTTATTAGGTGCTGGTATAGCAATGGGTGGCAGTATGGCAGGTGGTGCTTTAGAAGAAGCAGGTTATAAAAAATCTGGAGGTTTCTTATCAGGAGCAGCATCAGGAGCAGGAATGGGAATGATGTTTGGCCCTTGGGGAGCAGCAATTGGTGGTCTTGTAGGTGGATTAGCTGGTTTAGCAAGTGCTGCCTCTGAAGAACGTGAACAAGCAAGAGTAGAAGGATTAAAAAACACAGATGCTGCTAAAACATTAAGACAAACTCAAAAAAGTCTGTCAACAACAAACCTTCAAGACTCTAGGTATGAATCTTTAACTGGTCATTCTGAGACAACAGGAGTAGATAAAACAAACATGCTTTTAGAAAAACAAATATCACTTTTAGAAAAAGGTGGTAACATTAATATTGATGGTAATAAAGCAGGTACATACCAAGCTAGAGCTAATTACGCACAAGCTTAACTTTTTAAATATTTATAATAAAATAAAATTATGGCACTTAAAGATAAATTAAAGGATTCAAATCTAGGATTAAAAGGACTCACACCAACTACTAATCCAGGGGCTACAAAACAATCAAAACTTCATGCTAGTAATGATGAGCCTGGGTATTCATTAGGTGGTGCTTTTAAAGGTGACGTTGATAAAGCTTATCAAGCATATAATGATGGAGATAGTAGCAATACATTACCGTCTCCTTCCCAACTAGATAGGAAAGATGGCTTAGTACCTGACTCAGACAAATACATGAACAACTTGCCTGAATAATAAATGGCGTTAAAACAATTACTAAATAATGTAGATAATTTTAAATATTATCCTGGCCCATCATCAGGTAATGGGAAATCTTATTCTAGAACAGGACAATTTGGTCAAAAGAGTATCCCATATGGAGATAATGGGCCCTACATTCAAGTTAGTAAAAAAGATAGTTTTGATTTAACTAGAGAAGAATTACAAACAAACGCTAGTTTATATAATAGTCAATTATCTAGAGGAGGAACTCAAGTAGCTAAACGTATAGCAGAAGATGAAGTTAGGATAGGTAAATTTTTATCTTCAACAGAAGGTTTAATCTTTATTGCTAAACAAAATTTACTAGAAAAAACATTTAAACCTAATTTACCAAATGATATTTACCCAAGAGAAGTATATAGTCCTTTAAGTACTTTAACTCAATTAGCAGGTAACCCTGTTGGTTTACATGTTAATAAATCTGGTTTAAACCCTTTATATTTTAATACTGAAGAAAATTCATATTTCTTCAAAACTAGAGATAAATACAATGAAGATAGTACTAATAGATTAGCCATCTTATACCAATCTAAAATAGTAAATAATGGTACAGGTAGTGTAGATTTAAAAATAGCTGAAGATTTTGGTGTTAAGTTTAATGATTCAAATTTTATTATTAATACACCTCTTAACAACTATAAGAGAATAAGTGAAACAAATATAAATTCCACTAATTCAGATCTATCCAACTCTCCTTATTCTACTCTAAGTAGTGATCAATTAGCTGAGAAAGAAAGAAATTCTGAACTTACTGATTTTAGAAAAGATGTATATGATGGGGGACCTGATGGAACAGGTGGATATAAATTTAAAAGTTTTTTAGCTAAAGGAAATTATGAAGTTAATAATAGACAAACAACTTATGGTACTCCTAATCACGCTATAACTAAAAATATTTCTGATATAACAGCAAAATCTGCTTCACCAAATTCAATAGATAAGATTAATTCAACACGAATCTATTCATCAACAGAAGTAAATTCAGATATAGCTGATTCAGATCTAGTACCTTTTTACTTCCAGGTAGTTAATAATGATGATCCTTCTAATTATCAATTTATTCATTTACGTGCTTATTTAGATAATTTTGGAGATAATTTCTCAAGTAATTGGCAAGCATTTAAATATTCAGGAAGAGGTGAAAATTTCTACATATATGATAGTTTCACTAGAGGACTTAATATTGGGTTTACAGTAGCTATTGAATCAAGAGCAGAACAAGAACCTCAATATACTAAAATAAATCAATTAGTATCTTTAACCGCTCCAGATTATTCTAGAGAAAGCGGGTTTATGCGAGGTAATTTTGTTAAATTAACAGTAGGTGATTATCTTATACAAGTGCCTGGATTTATACAAAATTTACAATACACAGTAGCTAATAATGTTCCTTGGGATATAGCTAGAGATAATGATGGTAAGTTATTAGAAAAAACTCAAGCAAAAATATTACCTATGGTAATAACAGCTACTATGACATTTACTCCTGTACATAATTTTGTACCGAAAAAAGGAGCTCCATTTATTGGGGATTATACTTATAATGACCCTGTTGAAAACCCATTAAATAATTAAAAAGTAATGAATAGATATCAGAATTATATATTACAAAATACAGCTAATTCTTCAGGTACTATTACCTCTTTTACTAGAGCTAAGTATCCTGATATTCCTTTTACAGAAAATGATATCTATGTTTATACAACAATAGGAGATCGTTTAGATAATTTATCACAACAATATTATGGCTCCCCAGAATATTATTGGATAATATCTACAGCAAATCCAGAATTAGGTTTTGACTCATTATATTTACCAGAAGGAGAACAAATCAGAATACCAGGAAATCTAAGTAATATACTTTTAAGTTTTAAAAATTTAAATAATCAATAATATGGGAAATATTATAGGTGAAGTTTTTGATGAATATGTTAACCAACAAATAAGAAAAAGACAGATTGTTTTAGGTTTAGATATCTCTAATAATGACTCTATTAGCCAATGGAAATTCAACAATTCAGCTTGGATTAGAATGGTTTCTTCTGTTGATATTAGTTCTGAAAAAGCTGCAGAAATAGGATTAAGTAATAATTATACTGGTCCAAAATTAGCAGAAAATTTTATATTGTATAATGGTGTGTCTTCTGTAATAGGAGAAGGTGAAAATATTTCATTTAATCCTTCAACAAATAATCAAGAATATTTTATAGATAATAAAGCTTTTTCAATAAAAAATACTTATGGCTTTGCAGGATTAAACCCAGATATTAGACCTATGCCGGGTATTGAATCTGTAAAAGTAGGTTATATAAATAGAGGATTTTTAGCTACAGTTGATATAGAATTAACAGCATATAGTAAAGAACAATTATATATAATAGATGCTCTATTTTTACACCCAGGATATACCTTTTTATTAGAATGGGGTCATACACGTTATATTGACAATAATACAGGAAATATAATACATATTGATCCTGATAATCTTATAACAACTCCTTTTAAAAAAATATTAAGACCATCATCTACAGATACTCAATATACTATTCTAAATTCAATCCAAAATGAAAAATCAAAACGATCAGGTAACTATGATGCTTTTTATGGTGTTATTAAAAATTTCCAATATTCTTACCAATCAAATGGAAGTTATAAAATAACAATTAAAGCTGTTAGTCAAGGTGATATTATAGAAAATTTAAAAATTAATACAGTTGACCCTGAAAAAGCATTAAGTCCTAAACAACAGTTAAAAGATGCCCAAAGAAGAAAAAAAGAATTAGAACAACTTGAAAAAGACTTCCAGAATGCTAAAAGTTATATTTCCCCAAATATAGGAGCTGTTGATCCTGAATCAGATGCAATAAAAGGATTAGCTTCAATACGAGCATCCAGCTGGACTCGAATTGATGATTTGTCAGGTGAAGTAGTACCTCCAGGTGAACAAACAAACCAAGAAAAATTCCCCAATATAAATTTACCCCAAAATTTAAGAGAGGCAGAGGCTCAACGATTCCTTGCTAGTCAATTAAAACAAGTTTTAGCAGATGAATTTAATAAAATAATTAATGAGTATCCTAATAAAGTAAGAGAGTTAACTGGTGAAGATATATTAGCAAATAATCTAACTGATAGGTATGCTGGTAAATCTAAATTAAATAAACAACTTAAAATTTGGAAACAAACAATAAATAATAACCTCTCAACAAACACCCCAGGTTTAATAGGTATAAAATATATTGAAACGGACCAATCAACAGATAATGTAGATGGTAAATTAGGTGGAGGTATTGAAAATACATTATATTATGTTCAATTCCGTACTTTGTTAAGGTGGATTCAAAATAATATTTTAATTTATAATAAATCTACAAGTAATCCCTATTTTAAAATTGATACAGGAGCAAAAAATTATATGCTCCATTTCCCTAAACAAATATCAGCTAACCCAAAAATTTGTTTAGTTGCCGTAAAAGATGGTAAATTAGATAGAAAAAAAGTCGAAGAATATCGTAAAATTAAAAATGATTCAATAGATTTAGGAAGAGTAGATTCAAATGGTAATACAGAGTATATAGATACCAAAAGTGCTTTGGGAAGATATAAAAATGCATTATTTGATGAATCAAAAGTTGTAACTACTTCTGTTCCAACAGAAGGAGTAAAAGAATCTGATATCAAATATGGACGCCTTCCAGCAAAATTTATTCAACCTTATCAAAAAATATTAAAAGATGGAAAAAAAGAATACTATCCTACTACCGTTTCTGAGAAATTTTTAGTTAATGATAATAGTTACATAGCTGATATGATGTATATTCAGGTTAATTTAGATTTTATAGCATCTGTTGCTAATGATAATATAAATTTAGATGGAAATTTAAGTTTTATTACATTTCTAAAAGAATTATTAAATGGACTTAAAGCATCATTAGGGTATATAAATAATTTTGAGGTAACTTATGATAGAGAAACTAATTATATTAAAATATATGATAATAATATTTTAAAATATGGTAATAAAAAAGAAAAAAATAATGTACCTGAACGTTTTGTTGTAAATGGTTTTGATCCAGTAAATATTCAAAACTCAACACAACAATATTTACTTGGTAGTTTTGTAGAAAATGTTAATTTTACTTCAAACCTAAGTAATAATTTTGCCAATATGGTTACTATTGCTTCTCAAGCCCAATCTGATGTTTTAGGTATGAGTACAACAGGACTATCTAGATTTAATGATGGATTAACTGATAGAATTATACCAAGAAAACAATCAAAAGATGAAATTGATAACAATGAAAAAGCTTTATCTGATGAAGATATAGTAAAAATGAAACAAAATGCTAAAGACATAGCAGGAGAAATTTGGGGAGAATTTAAATTTAGTAATGACACTATAGATATTTTTATGTCATTAAATAGAGACATAGCTAATTATGAAATAAACAAAGTAGTTAAAAAAGGAGATATTCCCTCTCCTTTAGTTATACCTTTTAATCTATCATTACAAATGATGGGACTTTCAGGAATGAAAATTAATGAGGTATTTAATGTTAGTGAAAAGATTTTACCTCCTATGTTTGATAATAAAGCCTATAGTTTTATAACTAAAGCAGTTTCCCATGAAATTAAAGGTAACAAATGGACTACAACTTTAGAAAGCCAAGTTATAAATAAAGAAGATCCAAAGGTACCAGATATTCCTGTATCAGATGTTGATTATTTAAAATTTACCTCTACACAAAATACTTCCTCATCCCCAATTAAAGATTGTCCTGCTTGGACTCCAAATAGAACAGGTGGTGGTGGTTTGTTAACTCCAAATCAAGTAATTTTAGACTCATTAAAAGAAGCAAAATTTATTACAGAAGCTACTTTTGCCTCATTTAAATCTACAGCTTCTCCTTCAGTAAAATTTGCTGCTATTATAGCAACACAAGAAGGATATGGAAGAACCACCACAACAGGATATAAAAATAACAATCCAGGAAATATAATAGGTAAAGGTACAGCAGGATCAGTAACTAAAACAGTAACTAGAGGAAATAAACCTGAAACTTACACCTATGCTAAATACACTACTAAAAAAGATGGATGGGATGCTTTAATAAATAAATTTGTAACAGGTTGGGTTAAAGAAGGAAAATTACTCCCATATGATGGAAGTACTCTATACCCTGATTGTTTTGCTACTGCTGATAATACTAGATTTAAACAATTAAAAACTCCAATTCAAGAAAATATATCATATAACTATAAAGCAAAAGAAACCCCTACATTAAGACAATATTTATACCAGTTCTGCCCTCCATCATCAGCAGGAACAGATTCAACAGTAGGGTATATTTCTAATGTTGCTAAAAGTTTAAAAGAGTATGGGTTAAATATAAGTTCAATTGATGAACCAATGACAAATTATATAACATAATGTATTTTCCAAAAAATAAAATAAAAACTAATTTATATGCTGGTAAAGGAGAATTTTATTATGCTGATAATTTATCTCCATTTACAGGATATTACTACTCTCTATACAATGGAAAATATTTTGAAGGTAAATCCCCAATAAAAGGAAATAGAGAAATAGTCCCTGCATCATTAACTGAAACTGAAACTCAAATATCAACCCTTGGCACCCTAGAAAACCCTCCAGGATATTCAAATGATAAAACATCCTTAATTATAACTAATTCTCAAGTAAGAAAATTACCTTCTTTTTATTACCCCCAACCAACAGAAAAAGATTATACAACAGGCCAATTTAGAAGATATTTTTGTAAAAAAGTAAATGAAAACATATTTTTAGAAATTAATAAAACAGATTACAATGCTTTATTTAATAAAGATCCTAATTATGTTTTTTCATTATATACACCTCTTTACTTATATTGGTACTTAACAGGTGATAAAGACCAAGTAGCAACAATCAATAAACGAGTAACCTTACAAGCACAAAACCTATTACAATTACCTAGTTTAGGTAAATTTGTAGAAAATATAGGAGGTTATTTAAAATTCTATAAGTAACTTGGTAATACAAAACCTTGATAGTATATTAACGACAAATCAAGGTTATGTTTTGGTTAATAGAGAAAGAAGAACATTTAGATTATCTTAAAGAAAAACCCATTCATGAGGCGTTTGTTGAGATAATTCCATATCATAATAATGTTCATCCTGCTTTAAACGACATTTCATTAGTTTATATTAGACCGTTTAATGACACTAAAGGGTATATGTTATGTGTTGACCATAGTGAGACTTCCTCATTAAATAAAACGTTAATAAGTGGTATACTACAAAATATAAAGCGAGTATGGGTACGGGATAAAAAGACAGCATTATATTATTTTCCAATTAAAAGCCTGTTCGACCTAACACCACTTAACCCTACGTATATACAAAAAGAAACACCAATCAATAACTTTATTTACTCTAAAAAATACAATAAACCTAATAGACTAATTCCAGTAAGTAAACATTATGAGGAATGTGAGAATATTTATAATCAAGTTCATAGTGTTATACCTAAAGAGTTACCTTCATACTTTGATTTTTACAACAACAAGGTAGTTTTAGCATTTTTTGGAATAGAAAAGAATGGACTACAAATAGATAAAGATAAATTTTATAAACATTATGAACCTAATGAAGAATACTATTCAATACAAGACAGTAGAATTTACACCAGTTACAATTTGGCTACAACAACTCGTAGACCAAGTAACTCTTTTAACGGCATTAACTTTGCCGCTTTAAATAAAGAAAATGGCGCAAGGAGGAGCTTCATATCGAGTCATGGGTTTGTGGAACTTGATATTAGTGCATACCATCCCAATCTTGCTGCTCGTTTGGTTGCCATGGATTTTGATGGACAGGATGTTCACCAAACGTTTGCCGACCTCTATGGGGTCTCATATAAAGAGGCAAAAGAGCTTACATTCAAACAACTTTATGGTGGTGTATTTAAAGAATATGCGCATTTGGAATTTTTTCAAAAAGTTAGCAAGTTTATTGAGGAAAAGTGGAGAGAGTTTCAAGAGCAAGGAAAAGTAGAAGTTCCCATATCTGGATACTTTTTTTATAAAGACAAATTGGAAAATATGAATCCACAAAAGCTGTTTAACTATATGTTACAGAATGTGGAAAGTGCTGTAAACACGTATATATTGATGGATATACATAAATTGTTAAGAGGGCGTAAAACTAAGATAGTTTTATATACTTATGACAGTTTTTTATTTGAGGTTGGAGAAGGGGAAAATGATATTGAGATTGAGATAAATAAAATTTTTAAAAAATATAAATTACAAACAAAAACAAGTTATGGAGACACATACGATTTTACAGGAAAATGACCATATGTATTGGGGATACGATTTTGAACCAATACGATTGACGGACGTGAATAATAAGTTATTTTGTACCTTTACCAGCTTAGAAGACTTAGAGACACTCATAAGCGGGATTACAAGCTCTTATTCTATAATGTATAATAAAATGTTTGTTTTGTATGTTAAAAGTACAGACGAATATGTAGTTACTTATAATGTAGAGCAAGGTAATGTTAATTCAATACCTGACAATACAATCTTAGTACATAGAAAAAAAGATACCAATACACTATATACAATTAATGCTTTAAATGAGTTGATTAAAAAGTTAAATGGTGGTGTGGTTGATCCTAAGTATAGAGTAGAATGGCAACATTATAGAAATTGTATTTTGTTAACCAACCATAATGAGTTAAAGCAACTTAATACAAAGATCTATAAGATCATTGAGCTTTAACTTGGCCATTAAAATTAGTTTTATTAAATTACAGTTATGGATATTAATGCTATTAAACAACGACTAAACAGTTTACAGTCATCAAACAATTCTAGCAAGAAAGAAAAAATTGACTATTCCAAAATTTATTGGAAACCGAGAGAAGAAGGTAAATTCCAAATTCGTATTGTACCTTCAAAATTTGATTCTTCTAACCCTTTTAAAGAAGTATTTGTACATTATGGTATTAGTAAATACCCTATGTATGCTTTAACTAATTGGGGTGAAAAAGATCCTATTGTTGAATTTTGTTCTCAATTAAGAAAAACAAATGACAAAGAAAATTGGGTTCTAGCTAAAAAATTAGATCCTAAAATGAGGATTTTTGCACCTGTAGTAGTTAGAGGTGAGGAAGAAAAAGGTACCCGTTTATGGGAATTTGGTAAGGAAATTTATATGCAATTGTTAGGTATTGCTGATGATGAGGATTATGGTGATTTTACAGACATCAATGAAGGACGTGATTTTACAGTTGAGGCCGTTAGAGGTGAAATCGCTGGACGTCAAGGTCTAAAAACATCAATTCGTGTTAAACCTAAAACTACTCCTTTGAGTACAGATGCTAAACAAGTTGAATTGTTCTTAACAGAACAACCAGACATTCTAGAAGTTCAACGTAAAAGAACTTATGATGACATGAAAGAGGCTTTACAAAGTTGGTTATCACCAGATGAGCCTGAAGAAGGAGATATAATTGATGATGAAAAAGATCCAGAACCAATTTCAACTCCTAAGAATGAGAAAGTATACACTATGAATACTCCAGCTCCTTCTAAAACATCTAAAGCAGATCAATTTGATTCATTATTTGATGATGAAAGTGATGATGATTTGCCATTTTAATTAAAAAAATTATATGCCAAGAAAAAAGAAAAATGAATCACTGACGGCGGCAGTCTCAGCAGAGATTAAAGCTAATTTTGACCTTAGTAAATTTAAGGAAAAAAAGATGCTTAACGGTAATGTTAAGTTTAAAGAACAACAGTGGATTCCACTTTCCAAGGCATTTCAAGATGTAACAAGTGTGCCCGGTATTCCAACCGGGCATATTGTTCTTCTTCGTGGACATAGTGATACAGGTAAAACTACTGCTTTAATTGAGGCAGCAGTTAATGCCCAAAAAATGGGTGTATTACCTGTATTTATTGTTACTGAAATGAAATGGAATTGGGAACACGCTATGCAAATGGGTTTACAAGTGGATCTAGATGTAGATGAAGAAACAGGTGAGGTAAATAATTACAGTGGTTTCTTCTTATATGCTGATAGAGAAAATTTAAATACTATTGAAGATGTAGCTGCTTTTGTTTTAGATTTAATAGATGAACAGAAAAAAGGTAATTTACCTTATGATTTATGTTTTTTATGGGACTCAATTGGTTCTGTTCCTTGTGAGATGTCTGTTAAATCAAATAAAAACAATAATGAATGGAACGCAGGTGCAATGTCTACTCAATTTGGTAATAATGTAAACCAGAAAATTACTTTATCACGTAAAGAATCATCACCTTATACTAATACATTAGTTTGTGTTAATAAAGTTTGGACAGCAAAAGCTGAAGTGCCTATGGGTCAACCAAAACTAATGAATAAAGGAGGATTTGCTATGTGGTTTGATGCTACATTTGTAATTACTTTTGGTAATATTTCAAATGCTGGAACATCTAAAATTAAAGCAATTAAAGATGGTAAACAGGTAGAATTTGCTAAACGTACTAATGTTCAAATTGATAAAAACCATATAAATGGAGTAACAACCAGGGGTAAAATTATTATGACACCACATGGTTTTATTAATGACAATGATAAAGAAATTAAATCTTATAAAGATAAACATGCTAGTGAATGGATGAAAGTCTTAGGAGGAATGGATTTTGATATCTTTGAAGAAGATGATAGTTTTGAAACAATGCAAATATTTGAAAAAGAGCCAGATTAATATTTGGCTCTTCACTTTTTTAATGTTATCTTATAATCAATGAATAAAAAAGAACTTCTTAAATTATTTGAAGAAATGGAAAAAGAAGATCCTGTTAGTGATAGACATGATAGGGTACTTCTGATAGATGGACTAAATTTATTTTTTAGAAACTTTACAACTATTAAATATGTTAATGAGGCAGGAGCTCATGTTGGTGGTTTAGGAGGTTTTATTCGTTCATTGAATTTTTTAATTAAACAGGTACAACCAACATCTGTTTATGTAGTATTTGATGGAGTAGGTTCTTCTACAAATAGGAAGAATTTACTCCCTGAATACAAATCAGGAAGAAATTTAACTAGAATAACTAACTGGGATATGTTTGAATCATTAGAAGATGAAAATGATTCTAAAGTTGACCAATTAGTTAGATTAATTCATTACCTAAAATGTTTACCTGTTAAAACAGTTAGTATTGATAAAGCAGAAGCTGATGATATTATTGCTTATTTGAGTAAAAAATTACCTGAAAAGAATAATTCCCAAGTGTTTATTGTTTCTAATGATAGAGATTTTATGCAGTTAGTTAGTAAAGATGTTATCTTATTTAGACCAGCTGATAAAGAATTTTATGATAAAAATACAGTTAAACAAAAATTTGGAATACTAGTTGAGAATTTTATCCTATACAAAACATTATTAGGAGATAATTCAGACAAAGTTGAGGGTGTAAAAGGTTTAGGTGAAAAAGGATTAAAGAAAAAATTTCCTGAATTAGCAGAGAAACCAATGACATTTGATGAGTTAATAGATATGTGTGCTGAGAAACATAAAGAAAATATTACTTATTCAAGAGTGGTTTTTGACGCTGAAAAATTAAAAAGGAATTATAAAATAATGGACTTAAGTAATCCTATAATTAGTCATAATGATGAGTTATTTTTGGATGAGTTTATTGATGAAAAAATTCCTAAATTAAATTTAAGAGCATTTATGAATCTGTATAATGAAGATGGTTTAGGAAAAACTATCTTAAGAACAGAAGAAGTAATAAATGACGTTTATAAAGTATTAAATAGTTTTAGTAAATAAGTTATATGACATTAAATAATTTGAACGCCTATGGTACTGGTTTTCAAATCAAGGTATTGTCTTCCTTATTAACACATAAAGAATTTCTATTGAATATTCAAGATGTGTTAACTGAAGAATATTTTGATAATCAGGCCCATAAATGGATTATTAAACAAATCCTAGAGTATTTTAATAAATACCATACAACACCCTCAATGGATGTTTTAAAGGTTGAGTTGAAAAAAATTGATAATGAAGTACTTCAGTTATCAATTAAAGAACAACTTCGTGAAGCCTATAAAGCATCTGATGAGGATTTAAAATATGTTGAAGAAGAATTTTCTAATTTTTGTAAAAATCAACAGCTTAAAAAAGCGTTATTAACAAGCGTAGATTTTCTTAATGCCGGAGATTATGATTCTATAAGGTCAATGATTGATAACGCCTTAAAAGCGGGTCAAGACAAAAATATTGGTCATGAGTATAATAAGGATACTGAATCAAGATATAGAGAAGATTATAGAGTAACTATTCCAACTCCTTGGGAACCATTTAATGAATTATTAGCTGGAGGATTAGGAGGAGGTGACTTTGGTTTAATATTTGGTAGTCCAGGTGGAGGTAAATCATGGTCATTAGTTGCTTTAGGTGGTTATGCTGTTAAATTAGGCTACAATGTAATTCATTATACTTTAGAATTAGGTGCTGATTATGTCGGAAGACGTTATGACGCCTTCTTTACTCATGTACCTGTAAATAATATATTAAAAAATAAAGATAAAGTAGATGAAGTAGTACCTACATTAGAAGGACAGTTGATTATTAAAGAATATCCAACAGGAAAAGCATCAATGAGTACTATAGAATCTCATGTTAAAAAATGTATTGATTTAGATTTCAAACCAGATTTAGTGATAATTGACTATGTTGATCTTCTTCGTTCAAAAAGAAAAAATAGGGAACGTAAGGATGAGATTGATGATATTTATATTAGCACTAAGGGACTTGCTCGAGAATTAAATTTACCAATTTGGTCAGTATCTCAAGTAAATAGAGCTGGTGCAAAAGACGACATTATTGAGGGGGATAAAGCAGCTGGTTCTTATGATAAAATCATGATAACTGATGTTGCTATATCTTTATCAAGAAAAAGACAAGACAAAGTAAATGGTACAGGGAGATTTCACATTATGAAAAATAGATACGGTATGGACGGCCTAACGTTCTCTGTGAAAGCTGATACCTCTACAGGTCACTTTGATGTTTCCTCACAAGTAATGGATGATGATGAACCAGCCACACAAAGTCAAAATAATAGTACCTCTATCAATGGAATTGATTCAGTAGATAAGGCCCTTATTAGAGATAAATTTTTCGAACTAACAAATTAAACTTAAAAAAAACAAATGTTAACAACAGAATCACAAATTTTGTCGGAAATTACTACCCATCTCAAGTACGCTAAGTATGTACCTGAAAAAAACAGAAGAGAAACTTGGGATGAACTAGTAACCCGAAACAAAGAAATGCACATTAAAAAGTTTCCAAAACTAACTGAGGAAATTGAGGCCGCTTACAAGTACGTTTATGACAAAAAGGTACTACCATCAATGAGATCTATGCAATTTGCTGGTAAACCAATTGATATAAACAATGCTCGTATTTTCAATTGTTCTTATTTACCAATTGATGATTACAGAGCATTTTCAGAAATCATGTTTTTACTACTTTCAGGATGTGGTGTGGGATACTCAGTGCAAACCCATCACATTGATAACCTACCTGAAATTAGAAAACCATTGAAGAAAAAACGTTATTTAGTAGGTGATTCTATAGAAGGATGGGCTGATGCAGTTAGAATGCTTATGAAAGCTTATTTCGGTATTATTTCATGGGCTCCAAATTTTGACTTTAGAGATATTAGACCAAAAGGTGCATCATTAATTACAGTAGGAGGTAAAGCTCCAGGACCAGAACCATTAAAAATTGCTCTTATTCAGGTACAAGCAATTTTAGACCGTAAAAGTGATGGTGAAAAATTAACATCTTTAGAAGCTCATGATATTATTTGTCATTTAGCTGATGCTGTTTTATCTGGTGGAATTAGAAGGGCTGCTCTTATTTCTTTATTTAATCTACATGACAACGATATGTTGACTTGTAAATTTGGAAATTGGTGGGAAACTAATCCTCAAAGAGGTAGAGCAAATAACTCAGCAGTTCTATTAAGAAATAAAATTAATAAAGATACATTCTTAGACTTATGGAAAAAAATTGAAGCATCAAATAGTGGAGAACCAGGTTTCTTATTTACAAATGATAAAGATGCTGGTACTAATCCATGTGCTGAAATTAACTTGAAAGCTAACCAATTTTGTAATCTTTGTGAAATTAATGCCTCAGAT
>Ga0209932_1000141_pt1 | contig 19567 bp, 29 predicted proteins | sample SalPon2_B_H2O_MG_2_FD_185728 | JGI IMG/M metagenome (GOLD analysis project Ga0209932, IMG submission 185728) | Salt pond water microbial communities from South San Francisco under conditions of wetland restoration - Salt Pond MetaG SF2_B_H2O_MG... ...
GCAAATAATCCTAATCCATGTATTTTAGATTTTTTTATTGTTAACATTTTTGGTAATGGTTTATATAATTTCATAATATTCTTTCTTTAGTTGGGCAGTTTAAACAGGTTACCCAGCTGCTTCGGTTTCCTAGTATTGATGTAGGCTAGAGAGGAAGCCTATTATTCACCTTTATACCATTGTCTGTTAGCTGTTGCCTATTTAAGGTCTTATTTGCAGATCTAACTTCTAACCGAATTCATTTTATAATACTTCTTTGAAAGCAATATTACTTATATTGTAATTTAATCTTCCAGTTTCAGCATTATAAGTAGCTTGACCACAATGACCCGTATCTCCAGTAAATCTGCTTTTTAACACGGCAAATTTAACTATATTACGTTCTGTTTTTTCAACGGCCATCATGTTTCTACTAAAGGCTACAATATCAAAACTAATTTGTTTAATACTTCCACTTCCTTTTATATCATCTAAACTAGCCATACGGCCTTCTTCAAATGATTTACTATCTCCATGACTTTTTCTTAAATGAGATATTAAAGTTAAATGAATATTGTATCTTTTAACAATTTTTAATAATGAACTCATAACCTTATCTATTGCTTCATTACCTGATAAACCTTCAGAGCCTTCAGATACAGCAATTGTAATATGATCTAAAATTAAATATTGACAACCTAATGCAGCCAAATATTCAATTCTTGATAACAAAGAATTATCTTGGACAGATCCTTGGTGGTCTAATAATATTAATCTTTCATCACCAAATACTTTTTCATAACCTTTTCTAGCTTCTTCTTCAGTACAATCTTCTGGTGTTCTAATATTTTTATTTATAGACATACCAATTAATCTTGTAGCAGTATCACCTATAGATTCTTCTAATGATATTAAACCTATTTTAGCTTCAGATTGTTCTAATAAATTTAATATTGTTTCTTTAACAACAGTTGATTTACCTGAACCTGTACCAGATGTAAATAAAGTAATTTCACCTAATCTCATTCCTAATAATTTATCATTTAAACCTTTTAAACAATCAGGATAAGGAACAGACTTTGTATTAGATCTTTCTTTAAATGCTTGCCATATTTTTTCACCTGAAACAAAATTATCAGGCTTATATGATTTAGCTGACCAAACATCTTGTAAATATTCATCAACTAATCCCTTTGTTAAAGCATCATTAGCATCTTTGTGAATACTATTTACAATATGAGCTTTCCCGGGCTTAATAATATGTGCAACATCTTTTGCAGCTTCAATACCAAATTCATCATTATCAAATGCTAAGAAAACTTTATCATATTTATTTACAAATTCTAAATTAGATGCGATATTTCTTCTAGCACTTTGGGCTCCATTAACAATTGATACAACATCAAATTGAGCCTTAGCTTTTGTAAGCATTTCTAATATTGATAAACAATCAACTTCACCTTCAGTAATAACTAGGTTTTTTCTTTTACCACTATTACATTGGTTAAACAATTCAGGAACATCTGCTTTACCAATAACTCTAAAATCTTTGGTAGCAACTATTCTTTTCTTATAGGCTTTTATTTTTTTATTTACTGTTATTGGATAAAAATGACTAATAATATTTCTATTTTCATCATATTCAATTTTAACACCAGCATTATATAAAACTTTTTTGGATATACCTCTAAAAGATTCTATAGGAAGTTGTTCAATTTCATCCAAAGTTAATTGTGATTGTACTACATTAAATTCAATATTTGTATCTTGTGTTCCAGCTGGAGTATTTTCTCTACAACTAAAACAATATGCAGATCCATCAGAATAAACAGCATTTGCATCTGATGAACCACAACTTTCACAATTTGTGTGTTTTATAAATGATGTGTTTTTACCCATATTATATTACCTTTAATTTATTATTAATAACTATATCTTCTATTAATCCATTTACTGAATCTTATTAAGTCTTTTTTATTAGCATTGCTCATCATTTTATTAGCTAACATACAAACCCATTCTACATTACCCTTAACATAACCAAGTTTAGGGTTTATTCTATCTAATGTAGGGCTGTATTTATTACCGCCCATAATACCTTGAGACGGTTTCATTTCATAACCTAAAATAGGACATTTACGATCTTTAGGGAATATAGATTTTAAATAATTTAAATCTATATTAAAATCTAAATTATACTTAATTACCCTGTGCTTACAGTGATTTAAAGATCTACTACATATACCTGATATAGATCTATAATATTTTAATTTATGTTTATTTCTGCACATCTTTAATATACCTTTTCCAGTAATCTATATCCCAATTAGAATTATTTTTAAAATCTTTAATTAAAAATAACATTTTACCCATACAATTTAATCTGTCTTCATAATCATATGGGTGATATTTTTTATAAGTTTTAATAATAGATTCAAATTGTTTTTTAAGATCTTTACCTTTTAATATTTTACTAGCTTTAATATTACCTATGCCTTGTATACCAGGTATATTGTCTACACTATCACCTGTTAATAGTTGTTTATGTAAAAATTCACATGATTCAGATTTAGATATAGGTTTTATATATTTATGCATTAAACTGTAAAACATACCCCCTATCATTTGCCAATCTTTATCAACAGTTATTAATATGTAAGGTTGTCCGGTATTTAAATATCTAGTAGCTTCTACTGATGCAGTATCATCGGCTTCAAATAAATCCACACTAGTAGGTTTATATTTTTTTATCACATAATTTTTACATTTTATAAAATTTTCAGGTTTATCTTTACGTTTACCTTTGTATTTAATAAAAGTTTGATCTATTTTTTTCCTAAAATTACCGTGACCAGATACATGTAATGAATATTCATCACACTGTATTTCGTCTTTTACTTCTTCATAAATATCGTCAAAAGTTTTATTCACATCTAAATTATCTTTTATAGATTTATGACATGCTCTATAAATTAACACATCTCCATCGACAATACCTATCATTTTAATGGGTTTCATACCAAGTTTTCCCTTCTTTAGCATCTCCTGCCATTTGAATATTTAAATTTAATTCTTTAGTAATAAAATCTCCAAATGAATAAGATAATATTTCTTTAACTCTTTTTATATTTTCTGGTTTAGTTTGAAGCTGAACCTCGTCATGTATCAACCCTAACATATCAACTTCAATATTCTCATCCTTAAACATTTTAAAAGCATTAACTACAGCGTTTTTTACTGTTATAGCTTCAAAAGATTGTAATAAATAATTAAGTAATTTAAAACTAGACTCAGCATATATTTTCCTACCATCTAGTGCCGGTATAAAACCTAAACTATTTTTATTTTGAGTAGTGTAAAAAAATGTATTCAATCTTTTTAATAACTCTTTTAATCCTGGTAGTGCAGAATATAATTTTTCTTTTACTTCTTTACCTTTTTGTAAATCTTCAACACCTGTAACCATTTTACCTAATTTGGCAAAACCAGCGCCAAAAACAGTAGCGTAAAGCAAACCTTTTGCTAATGGTCTTGATACACCTATAGTGTCAGCATTGTGTTGATGTATATCACCATTTAATACATGATTATTTACATCTTTATTATTTAAATAATGACATAATGCTCTTATTTGATTACCTGAGCTATCACACCCAACCATAACCTTGTCGTCATCAGCCATAAAAAGTTCACGCATTTCTTTTCCAAAAAATGCATTTACACTAGGAACATTAACTATTTTAGAATGTCTTTGTCTAAATGTTGGTGTACCAATATTAAAAGCTTCAACATAAACCCTATCATTGTTTAATTCAGCTAATTCAATCCAACCTTTAAGTACAGAATGTCTAGATCTTAATTGATAATATTTTAAAACTTTTTGTCCTATATCACCTTCAATTGTATGAAGAGTGTCTTCTGTTATTTTTGGCTCTCCTTTAGGTGTAAATTGACTTGGTTTCCATCCGTTTTCAAGCAGCATTGCCCTGACTTGTTCCATGTTACCAAGATCAGCTTCAATCATTTCATATCTTTGAAAAGTTTTATTAGGTTCCCATAAATGTGTATCAGTAGGTTTAATTTCTTTACCTAAATACTTAGATAACATTTTGCAAGTAACAATAGAGAAATTACCATTTTGTAAATAACGTGCCATTTTAGGATCTTTGTCTATCATAACCTTACGAGGTTTTAATGTAGGATTAATCTCATCCTCAATAATTTTCATCTCATTAGTTAAATATTCATAATGTTTCTTGGCTAAGGGCGTATTAAATTTCCATTTATTCATAACCTGATTAGCACAAATTTCAGCAATAGAATGTTCTGTTTGTAATGCTTTTTTATAATTAGGTCTTTTTGTTACTAATTCATTAGCCTCTTTAACAACATAATTATAAACTTTGTGATTTAAATTAACATCTTGAATAGCATAAGTTTTCATATCTTTAGAGTATTTAGTAAAATCAGGACTATCTCCCTTTTGATCCCCAATTATTTTACCAAAATTACCTAAAGAATGTTTACCTTCTCTTCTAAAATTATTTAATTGAGATAATAACATTGTATCTATAAATTTAATATTTTTAGGTTTCCAATTTAATATTTTATTTAATACAACATTATCATAAGCTATAATATTATGACCTATAATTACTTTTGCTTTATTTAAATATAATATCAATTCATTTAAGGGTTTACTATCTGGATCATAATCACTAAATGTCACTATTTCATTTGTTTCTATATTTTTAGTAACAGCTATCCAAATATTATTAACTGTGTCTATTAAACCGTCTGTTTCGATATCATATATTATTTTCATATTTTAATTTATCCTTAAAGTAATTATAAACTTTTGCATAAAGAATCTCTTGTGAACTATTGTTTTCAAAAACCTTGGGTAACTCAATATTATCTAAACCATGTTCAGATATATGTTCATCACCATTATAACCGGGCCTATGAACTCCTATACAAAAACCATATTTATTAATCATTTCTAATTCATTTTTAAACCTAACATCTGGTATAACAATGTTTCTTTTTGTTTTTTTAATTTGTATTTCCATAACCTTTACCCAAATATCTTTGTGTAATTCATTTCTAAAAGCCATACCAATTTTTTGCATCATATCTCTTGGTGATAAATAAAACCAATCAGGCATAGGCTCTTCTCTAAATATTCTTTCACCATTATCACCAGATAATATTGCTTTATCAATCCCAAATGTATAATGTATAAGATCTTTAATAGGTTGTGCAAAAGACATTTTTTCAAATCCAAAACTTGTTTGTAATACATTTGCTATTGTATCTTTTCCTGCACCTTTATAACCTGCAACACCTATAATCATATTTATTCTCCTTTATTATAATAAAAATAAGTTTTTTTATCTGTTTCCATACAAGTATGAGCAAATACTGGTTTATTTTTATAAGTATAATAACCCCATATTTGATTGTTACCTGGTTTATATTTAGGATTATTTTTCCAAATAACAGTTTTAATATAAGCATCATCACAAAATTCACCTATATTTACTTTAACAGGTACTTCAACTTTTTGACCAGTTGTTAACCATAATATCAATATAATTGTTTTCATAATTTATTTTGTTAATGAATTACTTCAACTTTATCAATAGTATACATATAATTACATGCAAAATAAGGTCTTAGCTCTTCTGATATATTATTTTCATCCATTATAATTTCTTTTTCTTCTTTAGTTAAAATAGTTAAATCAAATATATGACCAACTTTAATAACTAAATCTACTTTATCAGTTTCAGAGTTAACTAATAAAACTCTTTTATTTTCTACAGGAATATAATAACCTTTGAGTGCATTTTTCTTAGTGCCATCTTTTATTTGTTTAATGTATTTTGGATCTACATTAAAACTATAAATTTTATTTTTCATTAATACCCTTTAGTTAAGGCGGGGCCGTTAAGACCCCACCAAAAAACAATTATATTACGTCTGTATCAGAATCAATTGCTTTAAACTCTAAAGATTCCCCGCCTTGATATTCTTTAAGATCAGTAACCTGGACAGCAAGTAATTGTACTGAAATACCCTTTTTACCCATATACTCATATGGCTTTAGGCGTACTTGTACGTTGCCTCGGCTGCCATTACCTATTACATTTGTGTTAGTTATTGGTTGTAAAGATTTATCAACAACAGCTGGTGGTTTTGTAGAATTTTTACCATCTGCATCTTTATAAATTTTCTTTTTAAGAGTTGCAGAATAAACTGTTGATCCGTTTTCTTCTACAGGTTTTACATTAATACCAGCTGACTTCCATGCTTCAGCATCTGTTTTACTATTTGTTTTAACAGTACATGAATACTGAGGTGATTTTTTATCAAAACCAAGATCTGGATTTGCGGGATCAAATTTAACCCAACTTATATCTACATTATTAAGTAACATATTATTTTCTCCTTTTATTATTTTTTTCTTCTACCTTGACGATTATATTTTTTAAACATTCTTTTCTCATCTTTATTCTTAGATTTTTTATGAACTCCAGGTCTTTTCTTTGGTTTTGGCCTTGGCTCAAATGTTTTAAATTTTTGTTTTGCCATACATCTTAACCTTTTTCACTTTTATAATCTCTATCCTTATATTTACATTCATATTCACATGGGCCGCAATTAATACATAAACAGTTACAAGCAAACTGATCAGGTGCAGTTGTGTTTTTACAATCTTCACATCTCATATCGGATCTAGACATAATTTCCTCACTAGTTTTTTTATAAAATTTTGGATGTCGCCATACAAACGTCATAAAATACCTTACCTCCAAATTATTAAACCAAGGCCCATATTGGAGGATTAATACAGGCCTTGATAAAAACATTGATTGTGTTTCTGTAAGGGAACCTTATTAGAATTAACTAACTTTTGGAGATATTATATGGAAATAATATTAGAAATTAATATATTAGAATTACTTATTTTATTGGGTATTTTAAAAAGGTGCCCTTACAGAAAAAAACAAAAAAAGAAAAAACAATGTCCCTAAGGCTATAGGCTTTAGGCCTTAATATATCCATAAATAATATATCTATAGATCAATATATCAATATATCTATAATTATTAAAAGAAAGCCTTCTATGGCGTTTTAAAGTATATTTTATTGTGTTCTTTTAATCCCAGGACAGATCAAAATAGTGCCATTGTACATAGTTGTCGCACCCTTATAAAAAGGTAATAAATTTCTTGTAAAAACTATTTTAATCATTATATTAATTTTATTACTGGTTCAGGATCCATTAATTAAAAAACATAAAAATCCAGCGGGTACATTAAAATACCAGTGACATGGGGCTACACCGCAAGTTTAAGGCTTTAGGGGATCTAATAATTCCGTTTCGGCTTTGGGCCGAGTTACAATCCGAGCAGTAGGTTTAATCTGCTAAGCCCAATACCCGCTACGTTCTAAATAGATCTTTGTGTTCTTTGATAACATAAATATTAATTTGTGTTTTTAAAAAACATTTTGGAGGATATAATGATTAAAATAAATATGACTAAACAAGATTATAACAAAATCAAATTTAAAAATCATCATGATCAGTTAAGACTTATAAGACATGATTACAGTAACTATGATTCTGTTATTAATGATAATAATTGGAAATATATTACAGTAAAATTTGTAAATGAAATTATTGTAAATTTTCCACAATTAAGAAATTCTGTTAAGCAATGGGCAGAATATAAATTAAATAATTATATAAGATAAATTAACATAGGAGGAAAATATGATAAAAGCACCAAGAGGTTACCAAGTTAATGTTGATGATTATGTGGAAGCTAATATGAAAAAATATCCAAGATTTGAATCTGTAAATGCTGGATATTGGTTATATGGTCAACCAAAGAAACTATTAAAAGATGTACTTGAGGATAGACAAACTCAATTATATTATATTTATAATGTTTCAAATGCTATATCAGTTTTAGAAACTCAACATAAACTTAACGAAGACTATATTAAAGAGGGTGTAGCTAATCCTGATGCTGCATTTAGAAAAGCAAATTATATAGTTGGTTTATCTCAATTAAAAAGAGATCTTAAAGAATACAAAAACAGTTATGCTAAAACTTTTGTATTTGAACAATTACTTAAATATAAATTAAAAGGAGGAAAATAATGAAAATAAATAATAAAAAAATAAAATACGTCAAAGTTGCATTAAAAGAAGACGTAAAAAATAACCCTAATAGACCTTTAAACGAGCTTATGGAATTAGTTCGTCTTATTAAAGATCAGTACGATGATAAAATAAACTTTACAATAAAAGGAAATCAATATGTCAGATAATCAAAAATTAATATTATTTGTGTTTATAGTAACAATACTAGGTAACGGATTAGCTAACTATACTTATTGGGGGTAATTATGAATGATAAATCAATTTATGAAAGTAATATAAAACCAGTTATAACTAAAAAATTTGAAAAGGATATACAACTTTTTTTAGTTAAAAAAACTGTAACGAAAACAAATGATGAGCCTACCGCTGCACAAGTTGCATTAAAGGCATCTAAATTAATAAAAGATATAGTTGAGTCTGATGAAAAAAATTTATTCAGCTTAATTAATATTTTAAATAATCATAATAAATTTTATGGAGGATAATATGGTTGAAATACCTATATGGATGTTATTTTTATTTACTTTTTCTATTTTTATTTTGTTTATGATGTTAATAGAAGCTAATAATAAAATAAAAAATGTAAATTTACAGACAATTATTAATTCGCAAATAGTTTCAAAATCTTTTGAAGAGATTGCAATTGATATAGATGAAATACATAAAACTGTAACTAAATTAGATGCTGAATATGAATACTCAAAAAACAAAAAAACTTAGACTTGTGGTAGATAATACTGTATCTGGTAAAATTAAAGATATATTAATTAGACAAGAAAAGTTAATAAAGGCTAAGATTCAATTGCAAAAAGATAGGGAGATAATAAATGAATACTTAAAAAAATATGAAAATGAAATAATTTTGTTAGAGAATAAAATAGAAAAAATACAAGGGAGGAATAAATGTTAGTTGAAGAGTTAAAAAAACTTGAGACCTTAGGCCCAATAGGTATTAAAGTTAAATCAGAATTAAAGTTATTATATGATGATTTAGATAATAGATCTTCTGGTAAACTTAAGCCTGGTGTAATTAGAATGATTGATAAACATAAAATGGATTTTGATATTTTTATTCAGTTATCACATTCAATGATTGCCACCGGGACATCCGAAGGCCAAAAACTAACTGCCTTAGCAATTGCTATAGGTGACAGGGTAAGAAATTATTATCAGTTACCTAAAAAATCTGAATACTCATTAAGACTAGGTGTATTTATCCTTAATGCTTACGCCAAACTTGAGCTTGTGTTAATTAAATTAGTGCAAGATTATTCATTTAACAAAGCTAAGACGGTTTACAAAGTATATGCAGGTTATAAACGTGGAGATTTGAGGAAACTTGTAAAAGAGTTTAGTAAGGTTAGTGATCCGTTTAAACCATTATTAAAACAATCAGATGATTGGGAGTATGGGACACTTAAAATACGTAATGGTGAAGTTATTAAACTAATTAAGGAAGCTAAAGTAGATACTTTATCTAAAATTAATTATAATAATACACCTATAGTGTTAAAAGCTATAAACAAAAAACAAAAAATTGCTTACACAGTTAATCGTAAGGTTTTTAATGTTTATAAGTGGGCCTTAAAAACTGATCAAAATTGTTTTGAGCATAATAGTGTTGATACTATAAGTAAAGAGCGTAAAGAAGCTAAGAAAAACGAAGCATACCATGTTTTGAAAGCTTCAGAACCTTATGTTGATAAGATTTTCTATCAACAATATCAAGCTGATAACAGAGGTAGGTTTTATCCTTTATCTGCTTACTTAAACGAACTTAACTCAGATAACGCTAAAGGTATGTTATCTTTTGCTAAGGGCCAACCGTTAGGTGAAACCGGATTACATGAATTTTATCACCATATAGCTAATATGTGGGGCGAAGATAAATTAACTCATGATGAAAAGGTTAAATTTATAGAGAAAAATTATTACAACTTTGTAAATTACGGTAAAGACCCTTACAATAATAAAGGTTGGATGAAAGCTGAAGAGCCGTTTCAATTTTTATCATCTGTTATTGAGTTATATGAATTAGATCAACATTTTGTTTCATGTGGTGATGTTAAAGATTTTATATCATACACAATTTGTTACAGAGACGGGTCTAATAATGGTTTACAATGGTTATTTAGTTTAGCTAAAGATGATAAAAATGCTCATCTTGTAAATATTAAACCTACTAACGATAATAAACCAGGAGACATGTATAGTTATGTAGCTTCTAAAGTAAGTCAAATTATGCATGAAGATGCTAAAAACGCTACGGATCTAGCGTTGCAATACTATAACTTATATTTTAAAACTATAGAACGTTTAAGAAATAGGTTTAGAGTTGCTGAGTTAAATAATGATCCAAATACTGAACTTAAGAAAAAAGTAATAAAGTGGTATCAGAAAAGATATAAAGAAGAGTTAAAACTTACTGATATTATTTATTGGGATAAGGCTAAGTTCACGTTAAAAGAATGGCGTAAGATAGTAAAGCGTAATGTTATGACTTACGGTTATTCTGCAACTAAGCAAGGTATGGGTCAGCAGATAATTGATGATACTAGAGATATAGACAATGTTTATCTCTCTAACAAACAACACTCATCTGCTCGTAAACTTGGTTCATGTGTTTATACAACTATTGAATCTGAGTTCCCAATGGTATCTGAAACAATGAAACTATTTAAAGATAATTGTGATGCTTATATGAGAAAAAATAATAAGCAATACAGTCACAATACTTTAATTAGTAATTTTCCATTTGTTCAAAACTATGTAAAATACAAAAACACAAAAGTAAAAGTTACTGACGGTTTATATGTACAAAATAATGATAAAAAGTATGTATGGATTAATAATGCACAATTTGTCATTAAGTCTGAATTGCCTGTGTTAAATATTGCAAAAGCAAAATCTGCAATATCACCTAACTCAATTCATAATTTAGACTCATTACATTTAATGTTAGTTATTGATGCTTGTGATTTTGACATTGTATCAGCTCATGACTCTTATGGGTCTCATGCTTGTAATGTAACCAATATGCAAAAGGTTATTAGAGATAATTTTAAATTAATTATAGACTCTAAACCCCTGGAGCATGTTTTAAATCAAACTGGTAATTTAGTTCCCATGATCAAACAAGGTAATCTTGATAGTTCAGAGATATTAAATTCTGAGTTTGCTTTCAACTAAAGGAGATAATATGTTAGATAAAATGTTATACGAATTTCTCAATTGGTGTAATAAAATTGAGGATAAGATTAGGTTAAACTTAGTCATATATCGAGAAGGAGTTATTGGTTATGTGCTAGGTTTACTGACATGGCTAATATTAAAATTAATATTTTAGAAGGGAGGTAATGTAAATGAGTAACTTTACTATTATTGTTAAAAACAATGATATAAATAAGGCAATAAGTAAAATGAAAACCAAAGTATCTAAATTAGGTATTTTGAAACACTACAAAATGCGCTCTCGTTATGAAAAACCATCAGAAAAGAGAGTAAGGTTAAAAAAGGCTAATATAATAAATAGCCTGAAAAATAAAAGAAAAAGAGAAAAATACCTTTAATCTCTTAATTAGTAAGCGTGGTAATTTAGGCAAATAAAGCTTAAAGCCACGCTTATTAAAAAGGTTCCCTTACAGACTACAGTGCAAAATGTGCTGATATTTAATATAACAATTGGAGAAAATATGCCTAGAGGTGGATATAGACCTGGTGCTGGTAGAAAACCTTTTAAAAAAGATAAAATTGAGTCTTCCATTGATAAAATGAAAAGGCTTAAATTAGATCCGATTGATATATTAAATGAAGAATTAAAAAAATTAGAAGGCAAAGAAGACTCTAAATCACAAGTTTTAAGGGTTCGTATAGCTGAGAAACTGTTAGAATACGGTTACTCTAAACAACCGGTTTCATTACATACATCTGGTATGGCAAATGTGCCTTTACTTACAATAGTCCAGAAAAATGAATCAATGAAACAAGCTGATAAGGTTATACAACAAATTACTAATGATGATGAAACCAATGAAAAAGAAAAAACCGAAACTAACTGAGAAAGTTTATAAAGTTTACGTTACACACTATACTGACGGATTTTTTTATATTGGTTTTACCAGTAAATCTGGAAAATCATTAGAATCTTATTTTGGATCGAATACGATCAAAGATAAGCTGGTAGATCATAAAGAAATAGTTTTTACTTCTAAAAGTAAAGCTACTGCTAAACTCTTTGAGTTGCTGCTTCAATTATCCATGTTGGATTCCCCGAAGTGTGTAAACGACATGTTAAATGTTCGGGTTAGAGCCAGCCATATGAGAGATCTGCCTAAGTTTAATATAATGTTTAAAGAAAGTAAATACAACTTACCGATAAATATGAATAAATCAAAATTAAGAGAACAATTAAAAATTGATGAAGGTGTTAGATACGAAATATATAATGACCATTTAGGTTATGCTACTTTTGGTATAGGTCACTTGGTTACACCAAGCGATGAAGAGTATGGTCAAAAATTAGGCACACCAGTATCTGAAACCAGGGTTAATGAAGTTTTTGATAATGATATAGAAAAATATATTAATGAATCTAAAAAAGTATTTGATAATTTTAATGAATTACCAGATGAAGCTCAACAAGTAATTGTTAATATGTGTTTTAATTTAGGTTCTACAAGATTAAGTAAGTTTAAAAAGTTTATATCAGCAATAAAAAAAGAAGATTGGAAGACCGCTTCAGCAGAAATGTTAGATAGTAAATGGGCTACACAAGTTGGTGATAGAGCAAAAAGATTAAGTGAAAGAATTAAAAATATTAGTTGAAATACAGAAAATTGGAGACAGATTAATAAGTTCACCGATATTTACATGAAGTATTCAGAATAAATATAATAATATTATAAGGGAGTTAATTAATGAGTAATCAATATGAAATTAGCCTTTTCCCGTTTCAACAAGAAGTTTTTGATAATGAATCTAGATTTAAAATAGTTGCTGCAGGCCGTAGAACAGGTAAATCTTATTTAGCCTCTGTTATGGCTTACAGTCATTGTTTAGAGCACAGAAATCAGAGAGCAATATTAATAGGGCCAACAGTCTCTATGATTAGAGAGTCTATGTGGACAACACTTAAAAATATTGTACATCCTTCTCATTTAGAAGGTTTTCCAAGAGAAATGGATCTAGAATTAAGATTTATAAATGGATCTAAACTATCCTTAAAAGGTTTTGATAGACCAGACTCTTTAAGAGGTATTTCACCATCACCTACATTTATTGTGTTAGATGAATTTGCTTTTATTAAACAAAATGCATTTACAGAAGTAGTTTTGCCTATGGCAACCGATCCTAATAGAAAAGCTAAAGTACTTATAATTAGTACACCAAAAGGTATTTCTAATGATTTTTATCAGTTGTTTAATAAGGGCCAAGAAGATAATCCTTTGTGGAAAAGTTGGCAATTTACTGCTGAAAAAGTAAGACCGGATATGAAGGAAGAAATAGAATTAGCCAGGTCTACATTGGACTTAAAAACATATCAACAAGAATACTGCGCAACCTTTTCTTCTACAGGTGATAGTGTATTCTACAATTTTAATAGAGAAATAAATGTATCAGATAATCTTACACCATTAGGTGAAGACGAACCTGTTCACATTGCAATTGACTTTAACGTCAAGATAATGGCAAGTAGTGTATTCGCTAAACGTGGAGATCAACTACATTGTCTAAATGAATTTTATGGTTCTGCTGATACCCATCAACTTATTCGTAAGATAAAATCAGTATATAAAAAGCACGATATTACTGTATATCCAGATGCTTCTGGTAATGCAAGAAAGACATCTGCAACCACAGGTGTTACTGACTTTTCATTACTAAGAAATGCTGGGTTTAAAGTATGTGCTCGTAGTAAACAACCGCCTATTATAGATAGCGTTAACTGTGTTAATCATCTATTAAAGGATGCTAATGGTATGACCAGATTGTACTTCAGTAAAGATGTTACAAGAACAATAGCTTCTATGGAAACAACATCCTGGAAGACAGGTTCTAGTAATGGTATGGATAATGCTTTCATAGATAAATCTAAGGGAGCAGAACATTTCTCTGATGGAGTAAGATATATATGTGAGTACCTTTATCCTATAAATAAAACTAAACCGTCTGTTATCCGTGATAAGAGTTGGAGCTTTTAGTAAGGCGTTGTATGCTTCAAATAAACCAAACAAACAGTATTGTTTAATTAGATTAATCAATAAATCAAACAAGATAATTGATTACCAAAAGTCTAATAAAATCAACACTTTTGTGTATCAGGATTATATTAAATAGTAACCAAATAATCCTGTGGCAGTCAAAAGTTTTTTAGAATTATTCTAAAGTAATACCGCCTAAAGCCTTAAGCCAAGAGGATTACAGTAGAATCTTGTAGGGTTATATGCATAGCCTGCAGAATTATATGTAACTTCATGGCGTTATACAGCTTGAACCTCCCTGGCCTATGGCCTTAGGGGTAGGTTGGCTATAGGCTATGGGGGTATGACCCCCTTTTGCTGCCTGGCGGCCTTGACCAAACGCAGATTTGGGCAAACAAAAATTATTTCGATACCGAAATACGCCAATCAAAACTTATTTTACAACCGAGCCAAACGTTTTGGTTCATCTTAATGTTTAGGAATAACACAATATGTCAATTAAATATAAAAACAGCTCTATAGTTAAGTCTACAGAAGCTGCCAAAGGCCCAGGATATCCTAATGATGAATATCTGAGTCAAGTAAACGAATGGAAACGAAACAGAGCAATTATTCAAGGCCCATCATATACTAAAGATTATGATACTGTGCCTTCAAGTGATAATTTATTACTTCCGTTTAATCCCACAATGACGCAAGAGCAATATGATTTTTACAAAGCTGAAGCTGAGGTACCAGGTGTATCTAGTGAATTTTGTAAAATGATAATAGGTGGTTTATTAAGAAAACAACCTTTGCTAGAAATTACTGGGGCTCCAGAAGGAGCTAAGCAATGGATATTAGATGATATAGGATCTGATAAAAGTAATCTTATATCATTTTTAAGCACTGCTTTATGGGAAGAATTACAAACATCAAGAGCATTTATTCAAATAGATTTTCCTGTTGTAGATTTAGAAAGTTTAACACCTTCTGAAAGAAAAGAAGTTAAACCTTATCCTATATTACATCATGCTGAAAATATTGTTAATTGGTCTGTTGATACTGATTATAAAGGTCAAGTAAAATTAAATAGAATAATTACCAGATATTTTACACTTGAAGACCATCTAAATAGTCCGTTTCATCCAAAATATGTTGATACTGTACAAGTTCACAAATTAGATGAAAAGGGTTTATATGTAATTGACACATATTATAGAAATACATCTGATACACCTTCATTTATTGATGGTGGAATTGATTATGCATTTGATCAATTAACAGATGATTGGATTTTAAAAAATACTAATACAAATTTATTTCAAAATGGTAAAAGAATGGATTATATACCATTTTTTGCATTAAATGGTTCAATTGATACAGTTGACCCTTTAATGACTGCTATTGTAAATAGAGAAATTGCTTTATATAATAAGATTTCAAGAAGAAACCATTTATTATATTTAAGTGCAACCTATACTCCAGTTGTTAAATCTGATTCATTAACTGATACAGAAAAAAATGATTTAGTAAAACAAGGATTAGGTACTTGGTTATTTGTTAATAAAGATGATACTGTTGAAACATTACAAACACCAACTAATGCTTTAAAAGATATGGAAGAAGCTATTAAAGGTGGATATGATGAATTAACTAGAATTGGTGTTAAAATGTTAAGTTTAGAACCTAATAATTCTGATCAATCTGGTGTTGCCTTAAGCCTAAGAAATGCTGCACAAAATGCGGCACTTGCAAGCTTAAATGCAAAAATATCTGAAAGCATGAAAAAAATTATAAAACATCTTATAAATTGGAGATATGATGTTAATATATCTGAACAAGATATAAGATTTAATTTATCATCTGACTTTAATGCTACTCCAAGAGGAAGTGATTGGATGAGATTAATTACTGAATGGTATCAAAATGGATTAATTCCAAGATCAACATTCTTAGAAGTTGCTAAAAATAATGATGCAATTCCTACAGATTATGATGACACTATTGGAAATGATGAAATATCTCAAGACAATCGTATTATTTCTCCAAGAGAGCAATATGAACAAGAAATAAACGTTATTCAAGGTAATACTAATACCGAGAATTAATGAAAGGGGGATGCTATGAAATGGCGTCACTTTAATTCATTAATCTTAATTTTAATGCTCCTTTTTGCTTTATGGCAAGGGGGGCATTTTAATGGGTTATGAAAGGATTCAAATGCACAATGATTAATAATGATACTGTAGTGACTGCTAGTTTATTTGGGATAACAGCAGGCATAACTACGCAATCTGTATTTGCTATAATAGTTGGGGCGATAGCCGTTGGGGTTGTCCAACCATTTTTTAGAGTATTATGGACTAAAAAACTAAACCAAATTAAAAATAATAAATGTCCTTCTTGTAAAAGAAGAAGGAAACGAAGATAATGAAACGTCAGCATAATACAGCTTTAATAGCTTTATTGGGAACAATACTTTTAGGGTTGTCAACTTATGTATTAATGACAATAGTAGAATTACAAGTTCACTTAGGAATGTTAAGTGAAGAAATAATGTCGATTGATAAACAAATTGGAAGAATTTACAATCACATAGATAGATTAACATCAAAATAAAATATTAAATAAATGAAATATATATTGTATACAAGTTTAGCAATATACTTAATGTCAATAACTGTACTTGCTGTTGAAGCATACTCAGTTTTATAAAAGGATAATGAATATATGATAGTAGAAGATAGAGATAATTTACTCACAGATTTTGGTAAAACAACATTGAAAGATAGATATTTATTACCAGAAGAAAATAGCCCACAAGAATCATTTTTAAGAGCAGCAAAAGCTTTCTCTGATAATGATGAAATGGCACAAAGAATTTATGATTATGCATCTAAACTATGGTTTATGTATTCAACACCTATATTAAGTAATGGTGGCACAGAGCGGGGTATGCCAATATCTTGTTTTTTAAATTATGTCGGAGATAGTAGAGAGGGTTTAACTGAACATTATACAGAAAATGCTTGGTTAACATCTATTGGTGGTGGTATTGGTGGTTATTGGGGTCATATTAGATCTGATGGAACTAAAACATCTGGTGGATCTCAATCTTCGGGATCTATACCCTTTTTAAAAGTTGTAGATTCAGAAATTATGGCATTTAGTCAAGGCAAAACTAGAAGAGGTAGTTATGCAGCATATATGGATATATCACATCCAGAAATATTAGAATTTTTAGATATAAGAAAACCATCAGGTGGAGATATACATAGAAAATGTTTAAATCTTCATCATGGAATAAACATTACTAATAATTTTATGGAATTAATTGAAAAATGTATTAAAGAACCAACATACGATGATACCTGGAATTTAATTGATCCACATACAAAAGAAATAGTTAAAAAAGTTTCAGCTAGAGATTTGTGGCAAAAAATACTTGAAAATAGAGTAGCCACTGGTGAGCCGTATATTTGTTATATTGATCATATTAATGATGGATTACCTGAACAACAAAAGAAATTAGGTTTATCAGTTAAACATTCAAATTTATGTACTGAAATTACATTACCAACTGATGAAGATCGAACAGCTGTTTGTTGTTTATCAAGTGTTAATTTAGAAAAGTATGACGAATGGAAAGATGATAAATTATTTATTTCTGATCTTGTTAGATTCTTAGATAATGTATTACAAAGTTTTATAGATAATGCTCCTGATAGTGTATTTAAAGCTAAGAATAGTGCTATACAGGAAAGATCTATTGGACTTGGCGCAATGGGTTTTCATGCTTATTTACAAAAAAATAATATTGCATTTGAATCTGCTATAGCAAAAGCTAAAAATAAAATAATTTTTAAACACATTAAAGATGAAGCAGTAAAAGAATCAAAAAGATTAGCTATAAAAAGAGGTGAAGCTCCGGACATGGAAGGTACTGGAATGAGAAATGCTCATTTACTTGCCATTGCCCCTAATGCTTCAAGCTCAATTATTTGTGGAACAACTTCTCCAAGTATTGAACCATATAGAGCTAATGCATATGTTCAAAAAACTATGTCAGGTTCTTTTCTTGTTAAAAATAAATATTTAGAACAATTGTTGGAAACAAAAGGTATAAATAATGAAAAAACATGGACTTCAATTCTTGCTAATCGTGGTTCAGTTTTACATTTAAAAGATTTATCAGATTATGAAAAAGATGTATTTAAAACTTCGATTGAAATTAACCAACAATGGATAATTGACCATGCTGCTGATAGACAAGAATATATTTGTCAAGGTCAATCATTAAATGTTTTTGTACCAGCTGATGTAAATGTAAAAGAATTACATGATATTCATATGTTAGCATGGAAAAGAAAATTAAAAACATTATATTATTGTAGATCTGAAGCAATTAAACGTGCTGAATTAGTAAGTTTGAAAGTTGAAAGAACAATAATACCTGAAGCAGATTGTTTAGCTTGTGAGGGATAATGAAAAAATTAATTAAAAGTTGGGGTTGGACTAATATAATTTTAGCTATTTTATTAGGTGGATACATAAGTTATGTATTTATATTAGCCCTAGCCAACACAATATGTGATTGTATATGAAAAAGAAATTAACAGTAAATCAAAAATGGCGTCAACTGAAAAAACAAACAGAAGATGCCGGTATGGAAGTAAAAGAAGAAAACGGTAAAATAATTGTTACCAGAAAAAGAAAAAGGAAATAAATGAGCTTATTTAAAACTAGAAATTATTATAAGCCTTTCGATTATGAATGGGCGTTTGAAGCATATGATACTATGCAGAAGATGCATTGGCTTCCTAGTGAAGTTCCTTTACATGAAGATGTAAGAGATTGGAATGAAAGATTAACACAAGAGGAAAAAAATTTAATTAGTCAAATATTAAAATTTTTTACTCAAGGAGATGTAGATATAGCTCAAGCTTATTTAGATAAGTATATACCTCAATTTAAAGCGCCTGAAGTAAGGATGATGTTAAGTTCTTTTGCATCTTCTGAAGCTAATCATGCACATAGTTATTCATTATTAAATGATACTATTGGGGAAACACAATTAACTAATTTTCAAGCTTTTCAAGAGTATAAAGAAATGTCAGATAAACATGAATATTTATTTAAATCAAAAGGCAAAGGTGTAGAAGGTTTAATAAAAGATATTGCTTGTTTTTCTGCATTTGGAGAAGGTTTACAATTATTTGCATCATTT
>Ga0209932_1000143_pt1 | contig 19426 bp, 19 predicted proteins | sample SalPon2_B_H2O_MG_2_FD_185728 | JGI IMG/M metagenome (GOLD analysis project Ga0209932, IMG submission 185728) | Salt pond water microbial communities from South San Francisco under conditions of wetland restoration - Salt Pond MetaG SF2_B_H2O_MG... ...
TGGCGTAGGCGCGCTGTGGATGGTCAACCCACCATTCACCTGTCTTAGACTCCATCATGAGGTGGTCATCCTCATCAAATATGGCGATGGAGGCTGAGCGCCTGACACCACCTGAGAGGACCGCCTCACTCAGGAGCATCATGATGTCAAAGCAATCAATAGACCTGAGCCTTGGCATCTTCACCAAAACTAAACGGCTCAAGAGCTTCTCAATCTCCTCGAGCGCCTTGGCCAGAGGCTCATGACCTGGGGCGTTCCCGCCTGAGCTGATGGGTGCGCCCTTCTTCCTGATCAGGCTGAAATCAAACTTATAGTCATAGTAGTCCTCATAGTAGCCCCTGTGTAGATAGCTCTCGATGAGGAGGTTGACAGCATGAGCCCAGCCCTCAATAGAGTCACTCACCATGTGTCTCCTACGCTCACGCCTGATCATCTCTGAGGGAGCGAGGAGGCGAGGGAGGCGGTTGATGTCCTTAGCCCTCAATGAGAAGCCTGTCCCACAGCCTGAGAGGAGAAGCCAGAACGCCTCAGCGAAGAAGCGTGGACGGTCACATGGGGAGTAGGTACAATTGTAAATCCTCATGTTGTTTCGCTCGATAGGACGCCCGCCAAACTGTGTCGAGCGCTGAGAGGGGAACACCCTCATCTGTCTAACGAGCTTGAAGGCGTTCATCGTCTCACCCACGACCTGTGGGTATCTCTTGAGGTGCATAGCCTCTACTCTACTGACTGCATGGTCCCACAGCTCACGGCCACCGCCACCCACTAGGGGACGCGCGTATTGAGCAGAGAAAGCCACCTGACCCAACAGATCATTCTGCATGGTTCACCAATCCTTAAAGGGGCTGAGCCCCTGGTCTAGTCTATCTACTGATCAGATAGATAATTGTCACAGACGTGGAGAGGCTCAGACCAAGCGTGGCCCCTCTCCACCACCACATATCATCCCGCGCCAAGTCCCGCTCCTCAATCGCCTTAGTTGTGAGCTCCTTGAGCTTGGCTTGCTCATCTAGGTACGCCTGATGAACCGCCTTGTGATTGTCTTGAACCTTACCCAGCTCCTCAATAAAGGAAGCCTTGAGGAGGTCAATGCGCCTAGTCCAATAATGCTCTGAGTTGAGTAGATCAGATTGGACGCGAGCGAACTCTCCTAGCTCTAAGCAAAACTCATCAGAGGGCTCAATATAGCGCGCCGTGATAACCTCACCTGTAGTGAGGGTCAGAGGCTCACTGAGCTGAGGGAGCGGTGTGAGGATTGTGAACAGGCTGAGGAGGATAGGTGTCATGTGAAGCCTCACAGATGCGACAGCGGAGCGCCTTATAATTCTCAAGAGTGAGCTCACAGCGCTCACGCTCAAGGCGGAGCTCATCCTCACACTTGTCAGGTAGATTGGTCAAGAGCTCTTTCTCACAGGCTTGGCGCTTCTCAATCGCCACACCTAAAGCCTCCTCACAGGTGCCACAGTCAACCTCTGAGCATGAGACGCCAATCCACGCGCCCCCGCCAATGGCGAGCACAGACCACACAGCGATGATTGAGAGCGCCTGAGTGAGGCTGAGGTCATGAGGAGGAATCACTTGGCTGTCTCATACACTGACAACATGCGCTCGATGCGTGTGAGCTGAGCGCCAAGCGCCTCAAGCTTCACCTCAATCTTGGCGCTCTGGACCTCAATGGCCTGGGTGCGCTTGTTGAGCGTCTTAGTCTCAGCCTCCAAGGCCATGATCTGAGCGGCCTGTTGATCACACTTGGTCTGTAAGGTGCCAATGTCCCTCATGGTGATCATCACCCAGCCGAGCACAGGGATAAGAGCGATGGTGATGATATCCTTGATCTTGTCCCAGTTCATTATGAGCTCCTTATGGGTACAGTTGCATGATCAGAGTGCGGCCGAGATTTGAATATATACTCTGAGCAGTTGTATAATTAGCATAATTAAATACGCTACGACTCAAGAGCTTGAGCTCGACAGTCACGCTTGAGCTAGTGGCATCAATCAGGGCGATGCTCTTTTCATCAGCTGTAATAACAGACGCCTCTTGCCCTGTGAATTGACGCCCAACCCGACCGATATTCCCTAACTGTGTCGTGCCTGTGCTGTCATACCAAGCATACTGCATGAAAGCCGCTTGTGACGGATCGGAGCCTGTAAAGTAGCCTTGCACGCTCGCCTCCAAATAATACCAATACCCAGACGGTAGCGTGATTTGATCACTTGCGATTGTGATCTGACTGTGCAAGGTGCCTTTCCATTGAACAGGCGTTCCATGCCCTATCTTGGTAACACTAGAGAGCAATATATCAGTTGATTGAGGAACAACACAAGCCTCTGCCTGTGCGATACTAGTTGAGCTCAAGCCCCCTAAGCCTGATTGCCAAGTCATATCAAGCCTCCAATCTCATGAGCATACATCGGTTTCTACTATTGTCAATTTCAGGACTTGACCCTGTAACTGACGAGGTCGCATATGTTGCATTTGTGCCGTAGCTGATCATAACCTCTCCACTATTGGCGCGTGATGCAGCTGTGCCTTGCTCATATTGACCATATAAATACTGATCTGACGTACTAGTAAACTGAAGAGAGCCAACCCCAGTGCTTGAGCTGTTAGCCACCACAGCGACCAAGCCCCACATGATGCAGTTACCGTCAGCGACATTATAAATGCTCACCCATGTTTGGCTCTGTGTGTCCCATTGTGTCACACCAAGGCCTGCAGCCGTAGTGATCCTCAATTGAGCGAAGGGGCTTGATGTTCCAAGCCCAGGCTGTATGTAGCTCATGACGCTATCCTCCAAACGACAAGCCTAGAATTAGTGGTAATGCTGGGGATCGAGGATTCTACACCTGTAATCTTTAGCTCTAGCGTATCAGAGGAGCTCACAGAAAACTCTGCATCTGCTTGGTCTGTATGCGCTACATTGTTATAAACGTCTGTACTACCCGCGACCCCAACAGATACAGAGCTTACAAAGAGCTGAAATTCACAGTTTGATGACCCTGATCGTGAGGCGTACACATAAGCAGTCACCATGTAGTAACCCGCTGGGAGCGTCAAGCCATCGCTGCCAGCTGTCAGCACAGGCGCGGTTGTCCAATTGTGTGCAATTTGCGTTAATGGACAGGCGTTATTTAGACCGCCGCTAGCCCAAGAGAAAACCGCACATTCTAATTTCTTCGGTGTCACTATCGGACTGGCCAGGTCAAAATAAGTCATGTCAATAAATCTCCCAAGTGTTCACAGCGACACAATAGAGTGTTCGTGCATCATACTGTACCGAGATCGGGAGCGGAGATGTAGAGCCCTCGATGGTGTCTGATCCATTCGGTGTGATTGAGAGTGTGCCTGTACCGAGCTGTTTGATCTGATAGTAGAAACCGACCATATCAGCAGAGGCAGCTGGGAGGCTGAGCGCGTAGCTTGACGCGCCACCGTTGGCGCGGATTACCTCACTCTGTTGATCATCTGTAGGAGCTGAAAGCGTGGTCACACCTGTGATTGTTGTCACGTCTGGGCGCAGGTTTGCATTCACCCAGTTTGAGCTCACATCATCATAAACAAGCGCTTGCCCCCCCGCTACTGTCGTGATGGTGACATCTGTCAGCGCGTTGAGCGCTGTCGATGAGCTGGGCAAGTTGGTCAGCTGGCTACCATCGACAGCAGGCAAGCGAGCCGAGCCGTCAAGCTGCACTACATTAGTCGCGCTTGTGCCTACATCGAGTGCGGCTGCTGTGCCGAGCGTAGGTGTGCCTGATAGGTCAGAGTAGGCCCCTGTGGTCGCTACTGTGGCGAGGGTTGGTGTTCCACTCAGATCAGAGTAGGCCCCTGTGGTCGCTACTGTGGCAAGGCTTGGAGTCCCTGTGACCTCAGAGTAAGCCACCGCGCCATCTTCCCAGTCGCCTGATGTGGAGTTATACTTGAGAACGTTAGTATTGGCCGCGCCTGTAACGTCCACATCTGTGAGCGCGCCAAGCGTTGAGGCTCCTGATGGGAGGTTGGTTAGCTGGCTACCATCGACAGCAGGCAGACGAGCGGAGCCGTCAAGCTGAATCACGTTGCCCGCGCTTGTCCCTACGTCCTCAGCTGAGGCTGTGCCCAAGGTTGGCGTTCCTGTGACCTCAGAGTAGGCCACCGCGCCTGACTCCCAATCGCCTGATGTGGAGTTATACTTGATCACATTGGTGTTGCTTGGAGCTGCCGCGCTCACATCACCAATGTCATTCAAGGCCGCGACGCTCGCGCTAACTGTGCTGTTTTCCCAATCGCCTGATGTGCCGTTATAGACTAGCGCCTCGCCATTTGATGGGCTCGAGATGCTGACACCTGCGAGGCGATCAAGAAGAGTAGAGTTAGTCTCGAGCCATAAAGCACTATTCTCTAAATAAAAGAGACGCCTCTCTCCTGCCTCAACAGTGATCGAAGTGCCCCCGCCTGTTGGCCCCTCACCATTAAGCCTAAACGTTGGCCCCGAGATTGTACAGGCTGAAAATGAGATGTTATTGATCAACACTAGGCTATTAGATACTGAGGAGCTCACAGTCAGAGTGAAGCCACCCGCACCATATAAGCGGTATATATGCAGGTCTTTAGTGCTGACCGCTGTCGCTGTTGTGGTGCTGTTGTACTGTAAAACAACAGAATTAGCCTCTGTCAGATAGCCTGCATCATTGGTGAAGGTGCTGACATTGGTAGGCGTCCCTGTGAGGTCAGTATATGCGCCTGTAGTCGCTACAGTCGCGAGCCCTGACACCTCAGAGGCAGCGACCGACCCCGCCTCCCAATCGCCTGATGTGGAGTTATATTTGATGACGTTGGTGTCGGCTGGCGTCGGTGCGTTGACATCTCCGACATCATTAAGCGCTGCTACGCTTGCCGTGATGCCTGTGAGGAGTGAGCCATCGACCGCAGGCAAACGAGCCGATCCGTCAAGCTGCACTACGTTCCCCGCGCTCGTCCCTACGTCCTCAGCTGAGGCTGTGCCTAGCGTTGGTGTTCCACTCAGATCAGAGTAGGCCCCTGTGGTTGCTACAGTTGCGAGCGTGGGAGCTCCTGTGAGGTCAGAGTAGGCGCCTGTGCTCGCCACAGTAGCCAAGCCTGAGATGTCAGCTGTTGAGAGGGTGACTGCACCTGTACGCCCCGCCACGCTCGTCACGCTGTCAGTGTTGTCCACCTTGTCGATCTTGGCAGGGTCAAGGGTGCCACCCATGTCAGCGTTGATGAGGAGGTGGTCACCCACCGCCCATGCCTGCCCTTGGTAGGTTCCCGCCACGCTGATGATGTAGAGGTCACCCTTGGTGGCGTTGCTCAGGTCAGCGGGTGCTGAGGCGTCAAAGGTGCCTTGATAGGTGACTCCACCAACCACAGCGGCGTCTACCACGCTCTTGGTCTTAGCTGGGGTCATAGCGGTGACGTCATTGGTTCCCGCTGTGGCCTCTGCTGAGGTTGCAATCCTGATCTTCCCTGAGACTGTCTCAGTTGCGTCAGGTACTGAAGCGGCGCCCGCTGATGGCGGAAGGAATAGAACAGACATGATGGAGCTCCTTAGATAGCGCTAAAGCCAGCGATAACACGGACTGTGTCAGCGGCGTTATTCTTCTTGTATGCGATGGTGAGGACTGACGTCCTCAAGGTGCCCAGGTCATCTGAGAAGATTTGACCCACAGCAATCTCATTAGTGGTGGCGTCCCCTGCCCCTGTGCGCGCTCGATACTTAATGAACATCACATCAGAGCCCTCATTGGTGAAGCCAATCCACTCAAAGGCTAGACCTGAGGCGCAAGCGCTCCCTGTGGTGACGTCAATGAAGTCAGCTGAGGTGAGGTCATTCCAATCTGTGTTGGAGACGCCTGAGAGGTCGATTGAGCCACGAGTAGAGCCGCTGATAATGGGCTCAGTCACTTTAAGTCTAGCCATGATTTAATCCTCAAAATCTTCGCTGAGTAGTCGATAAATGTGAGCCACGCTATCCATTGAGCGCTGACGCTTGATGACACCCTCAATCCTGCCCTCTGGCCCCTCGCCATGGGCGTTCCCCTCTAAGGTGTCAAATAGTCCCATGTCATCAGGTGATGACACCACTAGGACAATGTGATTCCCCTGAACAGGTGAATGGTCATCTGAGGTGAACACAGTCACAATGTCCCCTGGCTGTGGCTGTTCCCCATCCCTACACCTTGAGGTCTTACCCCATGAGCTCCACATTCTGTAGCAGCTAGGGAAGATCTTTTGACGGATCGAGGGGAGCACAGACCGCCCATAGGCAAAAGCGGCGAACGCTCCACACCATGAGAATTGACCGTTGCGTGTATAGTCAGCCTCCCAGCTCCAACCAATCCCTTCTGAGCTCTTGATGTATGTATTGATGCGCTGCCAATCCCCGCCATAGTTTGGCTCTGTGACGTTGCGCTCCCACTCTGCCTGTGCTCTATCGAGCGCCTCACGGCTCTGAGGTGAAGCGTAGACTGTGCGCTCAGGGCGTGAGTCAACCTCAAGCGCCTTGAGGTCTAGCCCCATTTGAGAGATTGCGCGGTGGAGACGCCTGAGCTCATGCTCATAGCTCTCCTTGATGTCAGCCACCATGAGCTTGAGCTCTTTATTTTCCGTCTCTAATTGGGCCTTGGTTTTGCTCATTTAGCTGTACCTTTGCGCTTCTGTATTTGAGCCTAACACAGGCGGGCTAGTGTCGCTAGCTAGATAAGCGTCAGCCTTGTGGTGTGTTGCGGCGCTTGTGTAGATAGTGGGCTCAAGGGTTCCGCCTGTGACTGTGACCCCATGGGACGCCGTGAAGGTGATCACGTTCCCCAATATGCTGTCAATAGTTAGCCCTGTGATGGCGTTGTCATGGTCACCCCTTGGCAAGTAGTCCACCACATCACCCGCTTCGAAGAAGCTCACATCTCTTGATGTGGTCCCATAGCTGAAGTTGGCCACCTCTAAGCTAGTGGCTGACCTGATGACTGTGACATCTGCTGAGGCGTTCCATGCTACAGGCTTGGTCCCTGTATGGATGATCTCAATTTGTGCGCCCTCACCCATGAGCTCCTGATGGATAGATTGAACCATCCCCACCTCATTGGTGACGCCCCACTCATCGCCATAGCCTTTGAGGAGAGGTGAGCTTACGTCAACATAGGCGCCCACATCTAGGAGAATGCTTTGACCTGTGCCAATCGAGCCACGCCACAGCCTCAGAGGATTGCTCAGGAGGTTCCATTGACGAGCGACCACAGGGAGGAAGTAGCCAAGCGTGTCACCAAGGGAGCTCCCCAAGTCCCTGTCAGTCAACCCATACAGGTCAAGGCTAGTCCGTGAGCGCTCGCCACCATAGCGGTTGATCGCCTCTTGATTGTTAAAGATAACCTCAGAGCCAAAGCGCTCCTCCTCTGTGGACCATTGGAATCTCACCACAGTCTGGGTCACTACGTCCTCATAAATTGACCAAGTGGGTGGCTGGTCTTGATGCCAATCACCCGCCTCAATCGTGGCCACCGCTTCACCTGAGCGCTCAGCGCCGATAGGCTGAAGGGTGAGCTTAGAGCGCCCATTAAGGTCACGCTTCATGATGAGCGCACAGCTCATGGCCTTGAGCATGCTGTCAATCACGTCACGGATGGCCACCCCATCACCTGAGATGGCTCCTGAGAAGGTGAAGGCGCTCGTCCCATCATAGGTGAGGAAGCTGGCCTCATCTATCTCTGAGGAGGGGATGGCAAGGCCAATGCTATAGACGTCATATGTCCCAAGTTTGGAGTCACCTCCACCACTCTCAAGGAGCTTGAGGATGATCTCACCAGGGCGCTCCTTGTCGAACAGCGCCCCGCCATAAATCTCAGCGCGCTCAGCGTCAGGCCAATCACCAAAGGAGCTGACCAAATCCCAATCTTGAGCAGGGTCAAGGTGGATGATGTAGCCCACTGTGGAGCTGTCATAGGTCGCCGTGGTTTGGTGAGTGGCTTTAAGCCATTGATAGCGCACCTCCTCAGCGCGGCGGTCTACATACTTGACTTGGACGTCATAGCTCTCACCCGCTGTGGCGCTCGCTGGCAAGCCAAGCCCGCTCTCTACCAAGATGGTGAGCTCACGCCATTGATAGTAGCCAAGAGCAATCCCCTTGATGGGATAACTCTTAGAGCGTTGTGTGCTGTCATCGGCACAGGCCAAGGTTCTAGTCACCACTCGGCGAGTGGTCCCTGTCCTATGGTCTGAGCTGAATCTGTTCTCAGAGTCTGGCTTCCTAATGTCCAAAGGGTACCAGAGGCGGTAGCGTGTCCACAGAGGAGGGCGTGGGCCCAATGAGTCCCAATATCTTGCGCGAGGCTCAATGTTACTCAGGCTCCCTTGGCTCAAAATAATTCTTGGCCTGACCCCATCGGGGTCATCATTGGGAGAGACTGTGATCATCCCATTAGCGCTAAGTTGCCACCTAGCCCATGAGCCATCATATCCTGTGACATACTCAGGCTCATTTAGGAGGCCATCAATCACAGCATCAGGCCACGCCTTAACCTCATTATCACCTAGCTTAAGGCGCTTGGCTTCTGCCTCTGAGTTGGTCCTGACAGGAATGTATTCACTTGTTCCTGAGGTGTTATAGATTGTGTTTGTGGCGTCATATCGGATGAATGATCCGCTAGCTAGTGTTGGATAAAATATCTGCTCTGTGCCCCCCTCAAACCTACCCTCAAGCCGTGGGTAGCGCGGGTGATTGCCATCCGTGTCAGGGTCAACACCCTTAGGGCCAGCCATCCAAAAAAGCCTGAGGTTATCTAGCCCGCCATCCCATATCTCAAACAGAGGCGGTGTGGCTGTTGGGTCAATAGTAGCGCGCTCGATATGGTATTGAGCCCCACCATCCTGAAGGTCTACAGCCCACTCAAGATAGCTGCCCTCACTCCCATTGTAGTGGTGGAAGCCTTGAAGGAGGTGGGTGGTGTTGCGCCCCCTCTCTGTGATGGGACCATCCAAGAGAGCGATGATAGGCGTCAGGCTTAGGGTGACTGTGCCACCCTCCTCAACCACAGGTGAGGAATCAAGGAAGCCATTGACCACTTGGGTGAAGTCAGACAGGCCACCATCAGGGAGCTCCTGAGCTACCCACAGAGAAGCGCGCCGACCCCTAAAGGTGGTGATGGCTGTGGCCACCTCTGGGACATTGGTCCCACCCTGAGTGATGAGGTGGGCTTGACGTTGTGAGCGACCCACAGCGCGCTGATCAAACGTGAGGCGGTCACCGCCAGCTATAGGGGTGACCCCTGTCACCTTGATCGTCTCAGCGCCTATGTGAAACAGCGCGGGATAGGTGACGCCTGAGACTGTGGTGTCAATGTCCACAGTACCTGAGTCTGTGGCGTATAGAATCTCTGAGGTGATTTGAGCCCTAAAGGGGGCTGACGCTCGAGCGCCACACCTTCCAAAGATAGTGGCGGGGTCATTGACGCCACCCCTCAGCCTATCGCTTGCCAGGGTGACTGTGAGCGCTCCATAGGTGGCCACCCCCCCTGAGGGGTCAAGCTGTGAGCTATAAGCGCCAACGCTGACAATGGCCTCCACGTCCTCATAGGCTATCCCCACAGCGATAGTCCCTGAGAAGTTGGCGTCTGTAGGGTCAAAGCCTCCTGAGGAGTAGCGCACAGGAAGCCCCGCCACCTCTAAGACAAACACCCGCCGCGCTCGATCATCCGTGATACTCATTAGGCCTCCTGATAGATGTCAAACAAGTGGACCGCATAGATGATAACCTCCTCAGCTGTAACCCTGACAGCGAGCTCATCACCTCGGTTGGCAGGTGGTATGTAGAGAGGTCGCGGGAAGGTGGGAGCGCTCAACCCTCCACTTGGGAAGGTATAGAGCCGTGAGCCTGTGTTGACCCTCGCTAACCCTGTGAGCTGACCACGCTGTAAGATTTGGAGCTGTGCGGGATATGTGAAGAGGATCCCCTCATCTATCTTGGCGCCAATCGAGCCCCCACTTATCCCATATAACTCAACCAAGATATTAGGCCCCGTCAAAGAGGTGGGGTTTGATGAGGCGGCTCCATAGGTGATCTCAATCCCAATCCACTCAGAGGTTGGTAGGCTAAAATAAAATAGATCAAATTCATCCATATAGCCCTTGGCTGGAATGTTTTGATAACCTCCAAAGGTGGCCCCTTTAGCGTAGTTGATTGAGTTCCAATCCTGCCAAGTGGAGCGCCCTACATGATAATAGCCAGCTGATCGAAACTTGACTTGGTTTAGCTGTTTGAGTGACAGCGCCATCTGAGCCACAGGGGCCCCCATGGTGATCACACCATTAGCGCAAACCTGAGCTGATGGGAGCGGTTGAAAATTAGTAGGTGTGGCCATGTCTCATACTCCCCAAATACAGAGCCCTTTAATCCAAGGTACTCCTGGAGTTAAGGTAGGGTTCTGCTCGATATTGAGCAGAAATTCCCAATTGTGGTCAGCGTTATCTAATCCCGCTCGATAAACTGAGAAGTTAAAGAGCTGGCTCATCTCCTCATCTTGGTCAGGTCTTATAGTGATGTCATGGGAGCTCCACCCGTTGGCTGTCAAGGTGATCTCTTGACCCATAATCACATAAGTCACTGAAGGATAAAGGGCGCTGATATTCACCATGTTAAACCACACTGTAATCGTGTAGAAGTTGTCGCCATCAAACGCCTCATGAGGGATAAATACAGGGCTAAACAACACCTCAATGTCACCCACACCTAGATAAACAGCAGGTGCAGGGTCTGAGACTGAAGTGGGAGCGGCAAACAGATTATCTACACCAGACCATGAGGTATAGGCGAGGACCCTCCTCCTCAGCGTCTCGATATTCTCAAGCATATCCACACCCCATCGAGCGCTCAGAGGATAATCATTCCCCACTCTGTTAATCCCAAAAGGTGTGTAGATGTTCAGCTTACCATCAGGGAGCGCGCCTGTTGAGAGTGGTGACGCCTTAGCCACCCAATGAGCTGCAAGCGTCCTTATCTCATGGTGGTTGGGTGTGCCTGTGGTGTGCTTCACCTCAATGGATAATGTCCCATAACTAGCTAGGGGAGTTGAAGTTACAGTCACAGTCTGCTCAATGATGTGTGGGCCAGCTCCTGTTGAGAGCGTCTCAGCGGTGTAGACGTCTGAGCCAATGGTCAGCGTTGACCTTATGCCCCCTGGTCCTAAGGCTATCAGGTGAAGGTGGAGCTCATAGTGCTCATGTGTGATGATGGGGATCATATACTCAACCATTGGCTGGTAGGTGGTCCCCTTCTGAGTGAATTGACCCTCAGCCCACGCTTGGCTGATGACGTTGTGAGTCCCACCATAAGCATAGAGATAGTTGGCGGTGTCACTCATAGCTGTGACAGCTCCCTCACCTATGACCTGACCCGCCACCACGGTCACCTCATCAGCGAGCGTGGGAGGAGTTGTGAAGCTGTTGCTCATAAGTGCTCCAATCTCAGGCTGACAGGTACACGCCTTTTAAGTGAGCCAAAGGCTAGATCATAGGAGGCGGTCACAATCGAGCACCTGAGCCTACCTTGGTCACCATTGTCCTCTGAGGTGTAGATGAGGTCATAGGGCTCCTGTGTGAAGCTGACCAAAGCTGACCTGAGCGAGCGCCTAGAATCACCCCACCCTTGGTAGAAGTTGACCCGCTCACCATTGGAGGCATAAGGGACAAAGCTATCAGTAAAGTGGCGGTATAGATCACGGACATCAAGCAAGGCGTCAAGGTCAAAGCTCAGCGCGCTTGTGGTGTAGGTGCCAATGAGGTTGGAGGTGTAACCCCCGCCAATCTTACGGCGCGCCTGTGTCACGCTCTCCACGCTGTAGTGGTGATCTTGGAAGGGTCTTGAGGGGAGGAGCGCCCCTGGCATGGGATTGGATGCCACGATACGCGCCACATAGTCTGTAGCTGTTGAGCCCATGGCCTCAGCGTCCTCACGCCCATTGAACCCAAGGCGATCTCTGAAGCTAGTATCAAGCCAACCAAATAGCCCTGTGCTCATATACCAGACTTCAACGTGGCCCACATCATTGAGAATCCACCTAATCTCCTGACCCGCTTGGTCCCTGATGAGCTCCTCAAGACAATCTGTAGGCGCTAGGTCATCCACGTCACCTGAGCCACGCTCTCTCAAGGTGGTCACTACGTCCTGAGAAGGCCATGGCCTATTTTCAGCTGCTCTGAAGGCGTCAAAGCTAGTCCCTAACAGATTATCAAACCTGTAGCGCTCGCCACTATAGACGCCGCGCGTCCAATCCGCTGAGGCGGTCACGCTAAAATTAGCCCCATCAACCACAGCTGTAGATGTGCCAAGCCCTAAGACATCAGCGTCAAGAGGGGTCACTCTGAAAAGAGCGTCTGAGGTGATCTTGATTCTATCGTCCTCTGTGAGCTCCACAGACCATGTGGTGTTGAAGGTGGCTAATGTCCCCAAAGCCTCCTCAAGCGTCCCCATCGCGTCTGTGGGTGTGGTATCTCCAACCCCTCTCCCATTGAGGAAGAAGAGGCCATCCTCATATACTCCCCCCCCTGTGGCGTATGAAGGAAGGCTGACATCTGTGGCGTTGTAGCGTACCACGTCAACCCCTGCCCATTGGCGAGCATCAAAGGCAGCCAAGAGTCCGAAGTTGGGAGCGGGTGTGTTGTATGGCATGGTTTCACCTCATCCTCTGCTGACTAAAGCGCGCCATCCCTCTAGGGTTGCGGTTGTAGGTCTGGACTATATCGTTGACCATAGCGCGACGCGCTGCCTCTTGGGTGTCATATATCACAGCGCCTCCAAAGTTGATATTGACCACAGTTGATGAAGTCTCAGCCTGTTCACGCTGTGGAGCGCTCGCCACCTGTGGAGCTCCTGATGGTGAGGCGGTTGTCCCACCACCTCCACCGCCACCACCTACACCAAGCGCCCCCGCGCCAGCTCTAGCGGCGGCGGCGGCAGCTCCATAAGCGGCGGCGCTCGCTGCCAAGTTACCAGCTAGAGCGGGATTGATAAACGCCATCGCTAAAGCCTCAGCGCCCTTCATAAGCGCTTTGACTGTGGCCTCCACTGCTAATGACTTGAGGAGCTCACCCGTGGCCTCTTTAAAGCTCTTACCTGCCACATCACCAAAGAGGGCAGCCTCAGCCGCCGCTTGTGCAAAACCTTGACCATACTCATCAATGATAGACCCTAAGGTTGTGGCGGCGGATTGAAGCTCGCTTGCTGTGGTCTTGGTGATCGCCTTGGTGAACTCTGCAAAACTACTCACCATCAGCTCCTGTTGAGCTATTAGGTCAGCGGCGTCCTTCTGTCGTTGCTCACGCTGACGTTGACGCTCACGCTCACGCTCAGCGTCCATTCTCTCCATTCGGGCGAACTCTTTAGCCTCAGCCTGGTCCATGATGGTATTGACCTCAAGCTGATATTGCTTCTGAACTACCGCCCGCTTCATGGCGTCATCCTTGGCAAGCTCAAGCCCTGTCTTATAACGCTCACGCGCTAGGGCTAAAAGCTCATCATCTCCCTCCTTAGTGAGCTTGATATTGAGCTGATTGAGCTGGCTCTGTAGGAGGGTCTGACGTGTCTGCTCAGCTTGAGCCGCGCGGGCTCTAGCCTTGCTCATCTCCTCGAGGCGCTTGCGCTCAGCCTCGCTCGCCTTCTTGTCAGCCTCAGCAAATTGACGGCGCGCCTTAGCTGCCTGTGCTCGCCCTGCCACGTCCACTTGGTTGAGCTCAAGGATGGCCTGAGTCTGTTGGTCAATGGTCTTGATGAGGTCAGCGCGCTCCATATCCTCAGCGCGCCTCGCCACCTGAGATGCCTCAAGGCTGATCTGCTCTTTAGCGTTGGCGAGCGTTAAGGCGTCACGAGTGTAGAGCTCTTGCTCCGCTACTTGTAAGGTCTTTAATCTTTCAGCGTTTTCTTTGACCTTGGCCTTGAGGTTGTCCGTGGTGTTCTCCTCAAGCTCCTTCTCTTGCTTTGACGCCTTAGCGATAAGCTCAAGGTTTTGCTGTAGTGGACCCTGAAGGGCTTTGAGACGCTTATTGAGAGCGCCTTGAGCCTTATCACGCTCCATCTCAGCTGTGGTTAATCGCCTACGCGCCGCCAAGCCCTCCTGAGATAGCTTCAAGCCCTTAGCGTCTAGCTTGTTGAGCTCATCTTGAGCCTTGCCAACAGCGTCAAGTGACTCAGTGTAGGCCTCCATTTGTGGGCGGCTCTTTTCCACCTGCTTCTGTAGGAGCTCCTTGGCTACCTGAGATTGAAGGGTGACCTGAGTGAACTTGAGCAGGGCGCTAGTGGTTGGGATGACTCCACCCTCAGCGAGCGCTTCAAGCTTTGAGGTGAGGTCAGCTGAAGCGGCGGCCATAGCCTCTTGGCGGTCCTCTGCCTCTTTAGCCGCTCCACTTAATTGTCTAAAGCCCTCATATAGACCCGCCACCGCTGTAGTGACCAAGGCAATAGGTGAAGCCAAGCTAAGGAAGCTGGCGACACCACCTTGACCCAAAGCGCCCACAGCGCCCTTGAGTGATTTGACAGCTTCAACGCTCGACCCCACAGCGTCAGACATGGTTGATAAGCCCTCACCAATCTGAGCGCTACTCTTGTCCATGATCTTGGTGACACCCTTGAAGCCCTCGCCAACGTCCTTGGCTCCATCCTTCAAATTGTCTAGCTGTTTGGTGACGTCCTTTTCACCCTTTAGCTCAACCTCGATCTGAATTGTATTCTCAGCCATGCTGGGTCTCCTGTAGAGCTTGCTCACGCTGTCTGTGTAATAACTCCTCAGAGTTATGATGTAGCACGTCAAGCGCCTCAATTATTGCACAGGTGGGGCGCGGATAGCTAGACGCTATAGAGCTGAGCCCTTGCCTGTGCCTATGATAGACCTCAATGATTGAGGCCATTCTATTCTGATCAGCTATAGGACAAGACCTGACCTCAAGGTCAGCAAAGCCCCCGCCACAGTTTGGCGCTACTCGATAACCAGGGACAAATAAGCCCCGCTCATCACGCTGAGCGAGGGGAAGCCCCTCCTTAAAAGGACCACCACAATTCCCACGCTGACGCCTTAATGCAGGGCGCTCCCTGCATTGGTCACAGCTCCACCCGCGCCCCCCGCTGTTGGCAAGCCATACAGAGGACGCGAGCGCTATTTTCCCCGCTGACCTAAGAGGCTCATCCGTTGGATGTGTTGCACTAGCTCAGTAATGACCTGAAGCCTATGAGCCTCAGGCTTGATCAGGTCAAGCTTCCCCTCAGCTGGCTCACCATCAATGCTGATGAGGGCGACCTTGACCATCTCCACAAAGACCCTGTTGAGATAGCTTTGATAGGAGGCGAGCGCCTCACGCTCATCCTCTTGGAGCTCATGATGCCATCTCGCCTTGGCCCTCTCCTCATCAGGAGCCTCAAGCCATAAGAGACGCCCAAGCTCAGAGCGGGTGTAAGCGCCCGCCTTGACCTCAGCTGTCTCCCTGTCACTAGGTGAGAGCGCCTTGAGGGTGAACACAGTAGCGCCCTCGCTCCCTCCAAGGTCTGAAGGTTCACCGCTCAACATGTAGGCGCTCACCTGCTCAGGAGTAGCCTCCACAGCAGGGTCACAAGTTACCACCACGTCAAGGGTGAGGTCAGAGTCTGGGAGGAATGAGAGCGCCATGTGTTTTAACCTTTGCCTAGTGCAAGCCTAAAGGGACTATTCCAAGCCTCATATGAGCCGTCATCAATGTCACCACCAAAGCGTGACGCCTTATAGGTGAGTTGCTGTCTGACGATGTCATTCCCGCTTGGGTCATATTTGGAGGGGTCCACAGTAAGGTAAGCCGCAGGGATTTGAAAGGCTCCACCCTGACCATTAGCCAATGGACCAAAGCCCACTAACACCTGACGTAGCGTTCTATTGAAGAAGTCATCATTGATGGTGGTGTTGACGTTGCTCAAGGTGAGCGTGAGCTCTACGTCAACATCAGTCACCTCCATGTCACTCATGGCCAGGATGCTGTTAGAGTGACCCTTTGGCGTGAGGGTGTTGGTGACTGTGAGGGTGAAGTCATCCACATCAAGGGCGATACGTCCCAAGGTGTCACCTGTTGAGGCGTCAGTCAGGGAGGTGGGCGACCCGCTTGAGATGACAGCATAGGAGCCACGGAAGAAGCAGGGCGCTCCGCTGTTGTAGCTTGGCTCGACAGGTCCAACCGCTGAAGCGTGATCATCTTGAATGAGCGCCGCTTGATAGGTGAGGTCAGCCATAACGCGCCCATTGTCTAGGCTCAGAGTCATACTCTCAAGTCGGCAGCCATAAGCGTATGAGCGGAAGTTGACCCCATCCACACGGAAGCTCAGGGAGTAGCGCGTTGAGCCAAGCTGAGCGGTCTGTTGTGGCGCGTACCATGTCTGTAGTAGCTGAGCGGTTGGCGTACCTGTGAAGCCAGAGCTGAAAGCAGGGCTCACAGTCACATCACCCGTCACGTCTGTATCAGTTACAGCGCTGTACTCAGCGCGCCCATTGATGTCTACACCAATCAAGCCACCAGCGATGTAGTTTGAGCCTGTGGTGGGCGTGAAGGTGTTGACGTCTGAGATGGCGGTGATTGAGTCTGTCCCTGTGTTGGTATAAGCAGACTTGAATCCACCAGCTAAGAGCTGACCAAGATAGTTGGCCTCATAGTTGGTGGTGGAGCTCCCCACAGTGGTGAGGTCAAGCCTGAGGGTGACTTGACCTGTTCGACGTCGAACACGCGACCCACCAGACCACACTGTGTCAGGCTCAGGAGCGAGCCCATAGGTACCATCACGCGCGTCATTACGCTCGCTGACCACAGGGTCACCATAAACGATGATAGGGTCACGCTCACATGGGATTGAGGTGAAGGATAGGCCACTGTTGTCAGGGAGGCCTGTGGTTGAGCTGAGTGAGCCAAAGGAGCTCTCAACAGCCACGCTTAAACTTCTGTGGGTCACGCTCATAGCGCCTCCAAATAAAGCAGGTCAAAGGGGAAGGTTAAGACCAAGGCCATGACCTCAGAGGTGGGGTCAAGGATTGGCTCTGTGGTTGGCTCACCAGGTATCAGGGAGATGATACCTGTTGAGGCTAGATTATACTGTGGGCCTTTGAGGGTGACCATGAGCGCGGCTGCGTCCTCAGCTATCATCCTCTCCATAAAGTGGAGCTCACCAATATCATAGCGCACCCTCAGATTAACTGTGGCGCGCCTACGTCCACTGATGCCAGCCTCACCATCATCAATAGCGAACGTCTCAAGCCTGAGCTCGAAGAAGCGCGTGGTGTGCTGATGAGCCTCAAGCGGTCCCACACGCCCTGAGCTGTTAATGCTCACAAAGCCGTGATGTGAGTCTGTCTTGGGGAGGGTGGCCTCAATCTGGCCCTCTAAATAATCGAGCGCTGAATAGATACCTTGGCTCATTTGCTCCCCCTCTTGATCTTCTTTGTGATCTCAGCTTGTACCGCTGAGACTAGCACATTGACATCTCTGGGAGATAGACCAAGAAACTCACGCTCAGCGTTGACTTTGTACCCATAGCCTCTGACCTCCTGAGTGAGGCCAATGATAAAGAAGCTATCTGTGGCTTGAAGCACCATGAGGTTATTGAGAAGCGCCCCGCTGAGGGTGAGGTCCACTAAGGCGCTCGAGCCCACAAAGTGCTCTCTGCTCTCACTCTTGTACTCACGATACCCGCCCTCATAATAAACTGAGCGACCTGAGCGTGATACCCTCCCACCCTTAGGCTTTAGCCTTGCCCCTCGATATGGAACATAGATGGGGTTAGTTGAGTAAGGCTGAAAAGGTCTACCATCAGCATCCACCCCCCTGGTGGTCCTCAGCTTGATGGCCGCCAAGGTATTCTGCGCCAAGCGCGCGCTATCCTTAGCAGTCCACAGCGAGGTGGGGAGGTTGAGCCTGACCTTGGCGGTCATGTTAGTGCCTCATCCCACGCGTGGGTGTGAAGGTGGCATCATAGGCTGTCTTGGAGTAGGAGCTCCATGAGGCTCTGAGGTCGCGCGCGCTCCCTCCCTTCTTAGCCACATCTAGCTCATTATCATCCACCACGTTGTCCCCATCGCGGTCTAAGGCCAATGATCTCAAGCTAATATCCATGAGCTCCTGACAGCGCTGACGCATGAGGTTGGCGTTATCAAGCTGGTTGACCATCTCATACACCCGCGCCGCTGTGCAGTAGGCGTGAGCGTTGAGGAATGAGCCAGCGTTGAACACCTCATCTTCTGTGACCTCTGGCTCATCTTTCAGATGATCTCTGACCACCAAGACCACCTCAGCCAAGGCCGCCTCAATCTGAGCCTGAAAAGAGCTCTGACGGCGTGGGAGCATGTCAGCTAGTTGAGGGAATTGGCCCACAAGCTCATCATGGCTCAGCCCTGTATCAAATGGGCGTGGTGTGACCTTGAGAAGCCCCTTCTCAAGCTTGGTCTGTGTCTGCTGTCCCATGTCGAGCGTATAACTGACTTGTATAGGATAATAGCCTGATGTGTTGGTGATAACTGAGGGGATGGTCCCATAGTGCATCCCAAAGACGAGCTCAGCCGTCTCACTCATGTCTACCTCACGAGGTAGAGGCTCAGCGAGGATGGCCGTGGTCCCCACCATCCTCACCACAGTAACGCTGTAGATGCTGTCACCATCAGTCACAAGGTAAGCCTTGAGCTGATCAGCTTGGAGCGCTGTAGCTTGGCTATCTACTGTGAGCGTTCGCCTATCGTTGGCGATAGCTGAGACTGTGGCATTGGCGCGTGTCTGAGTGAGGGTGACAGGTGTGGAGCTCCCCACAGTCATCACAGCTGACCCGCTTAGAGGACCAGGGGCCACCCACTCATAAACTCTTGTCTGACCTGTTACAGTCTTAATCATCGCGCGCCTCCTGCGTTTGCTTTGGCTATATCCTGAGCCGTGGCCTTCTGAAGCCCCGCCGCTTCCATGAAGGTGTCTGTGATGGGTGACCAGCTGTGTCTGCAATTATAACCGCCACCGCTAATTTTAACAGGCATCCCCTGACCATTGTCTAGCTTCCTCATCTGCTTCTCATCTACCACCTTGTTAATGAGTGGACGACAGAAGGAGCGGGTGATGCCATCGCGTGGGCCTGTGTAGAGGTAGAGGTCAAGGTCATACGCTTCAGCCGCTTTAGCTGTGACTGTGCGCCCATAGTTATTGAGCTGAGTCCTAGCCTGTGTGAGCTGTGTCCCTGTGCTCTGCTCAAGGCGCTGATTCAGCGCGTCAATGGCTTGGCTCATGGGGACGTTTACAGTCATTCCTTGGAGAGCGCTCCTCACAGCTGTGAGGGTGTCAGGAAGGATGACATCTTGAAAGACCTGATCAGCGGTTGCAATCTGCAAGGCTTCAAGGTCAGGAACATCAGAGGGACTAGCCCCTGAGATAATCACTTGGAGGGTGTCAATAGCCACCTCAGTGATAG
>Ga0209932_1000145_pt1 | contig 19277 bp, 18 predicted proteins | sample SalPon2_B_H2O_MG_2_FD_185728 | JGI IMG/M metagenome (GOLD analysis project Ga0209932, IMG submission 185728) | Salt pond water microbial communities from South San Francisco under conditions of wetland restoration - Salt Pond MetaG SF2_B_H2O_MG... ...
CTCAAGACTCACCGTTTCAGGCGCATCATCGGTTAGGCTGTAAAATTTCTTATTCCACATGACGTAAGGGCCGTAGCGTCCCACGTTTGCTTTTACTTCGAGCTCTTTGTAGTCGCCCACAGTGCGCGGCAGTACTTCCTTGCGCAAAGCCATTTCCAAAGTGGCATCATAAAAACCAACCCCGGGAGGGAGTTTTTTGAAACGCGGTTTGGTTTCTTCATCGCCATCGCCGAATTGGAAAACGAATCCATAGCGAGCGAGCTTTACGTAAACCGGTTCACCGGTACCCGGCTCTTCCCCTAGAACACGACTTGCGCGGGCATTCTCAGGTGCATTTTCGATGAGTGGGTGGAATTCACCATAGAACTCTTTGATGCTGTCTTGCCAGCCAATTTCCCCTGCGGCTACCGTATCAAAGTTGGCTTCTGCCTTTGCCGTGAACTGGTAGTCCATGATCAAGCCGTAGTGTTCGATCAAAAAGTCCGTTACTACTCTACCAATGTCTGTAGGGAATAATTTGTTTTTATCTGCGCCATAAGTTTCCGTATCCACACGTGCAGCAACGCCATTAGCCGTGGCGCTTAGTACATGGTAGTCTCGCTGGTTGCCTTCAAGGCTGTCCTTAATAACGTAATTGCGCTTCTGAATGGTAGAAATGGTCGGTGCGTAAGTCGATGGTCGACCGATTCCAAGCTCTTCTAATTTCTTCACCAACGAAGCTTCCGTATAACGAGGGGTGTGTTTAGTGAAGCGTTCGGTCGCAGTAATTTCCTGGGAAGTTAAGGTGCTGCCTTCGTTCACCGCTGGTAATTGGCCGTCCAATTCGTCCGTGCTTTCATCATCCGTTCCTTCCTGGTAGACACGAATGAAACCGTCAAATTTGATGACCTGACCGCGTGCCGTGAAACGTTGCGCATCCGGGTGCCCCTGATTGAACAGCTTGATTGTGGTATTTTCCAATTTCGCATCAGCCATTTGTGAGGCAATGGTGCGTTTGTAGATCAGGTCGTAAAGTTTTTTCTGGCGGTCGTCTCCTCCAGCCAAACTCTTTGCAAAGTTGGTCGGACGAATGGCTTCGTGTGCTTCCTGTGCGCCTTTGTTTTTTGTCGTGAATTTGCGCGCTTGATGGTATTCCGTGCCGTAACTCTGCTCGACGTGGGCAGCGATACCGGCAATGGCGTCGTTACTCAAATTAAAGCTGTCCGTTCTCATGTACGTGATGTGTCCGGCCTCGTACAAGCGTTGTGCAAGCGTCATCGTTTGGCTTACGCTAAAGCCCAATTTTCTACTCGCCTCTTGTTGGAGTGTAGAGGTTGTAAAAGGTGCAGCGGGACTGCGCTTTCCTGGGCGCATTTCAACACTTTCTACCTCGTACGTAGCGCCAACACAATTTTCAAGGAATGCTTTTGCCTCTTCTTGGGTTTTGAAATTGGTGCTTACATCGGCTTTGAAGCTGATTTTTCCATCGCTGAAAATACCGCTGACTTTATAACTTGAGGTCACTTCGTGTCCCTCGATCTCTCTTTCTTTTTCGACAATTAAGCGCACTGCCACACTTTGAACACGCCCTGCACTTAAACCGCGCTGAATGCTTTTCCAAAGTACGGGGCTCAGTTCGTAACCCACGAGTCGGTCTAGAACGCGACGCGCTTGCTGGGCATCAACCAATTCCTTGTTGATTTTACGTGGATTTTCAACCGCACGTAGGATGGCAGTTTTTGTGATCTCGTTGAAGACGATGCGTTCCGTGTTCTCGTCTTTCAGCCCTAGACTTTCGTATAGGTGCCATGCGATGGCTTCTCCTTCACGGTCCTCATCCGAAGCAAGCCAGACTTTATCCACTTTCTTCGCTGCCGCTTTGAGTTCCTTGACCAAAGTAGTTTTGTCTTTCGAAACACAATATTCCGGTTGGAAATTGTTTTCGATGTCTATGGCCATTCCTTTATCGCACAAATCGCGAATGTGTCCATAAGAGGACAGAACTTGGAAATCGGCGCCTAGGTACTTCTGAATGGTCTTTGCCTTTGCAGGTGACTCAACGATTACGAGATTCTTTGCCATAGGATGCGGGGTGCATTTTAATTGTTGCCGCAAAGTAAAGGCTAAAAATCGGCAACTTTCAACTCCTTATATATTCGAGTGGTTTTCGGGGATTCCGTATTACTACGTAATAGATTTTTTAAAACCGGACAAATTGTCAGCATTGCTTGTATCTTTGTACCACCGCGAAAGAAAGTAAAGTTTTGAGCGGATTACAATTATGGAAGCAAAGACAAAGCGCGCAAGCGGAAGGGGTCTCTACGCCGAGGGCGACAAGAACCCACATGAACACGACGGAACGGTTCTCGAAACCAAAAACCCAACGGGCACAAAGAAACTCTACATCGAGTCGTACGGCTGCCAGATGAATTTCTCTGATAGCGAGATTGTTGCATCTGTTTTGGGCAAAGAGGGGTACACCACCACACAAAATGCTGAGGAAGCGGATTTAGTGTTGTTGAATACCTGTTCTATTCGCGACAAGGCAGAACAAACCGTTCGTAACCGCCTCAATCATTTTAACGGCCATAAAAGAAAGAATCCCGACATGAAAATTGGGGTGCTCGGCTGTATGGCTGAGCGTGTGAAAGGCAAACTTCTTGAAGAAGAGCAATTGGTCGATCTAGTTGTGGGTCCAGATGCCTACAGGGATTTGCCGAATCTCTTGCAAGAGCTCGACGGTGGAAGAAAGGCAGTAAATGTTATTTTGAGTAAGGAAGAAACTTACGACGATATTGAGCCGGTTCGTTTAGGCGGCAACGGTGTGAGTGCTTTTGTATCCATTACTCGTGGCTGCGACAATATGTGTACGTTCTGTGTAGTTCCGTTTACTCGTGGCCGAGAACGTTCACGTAACCCGCAGACCATTGTAGACGAAGTATTGGATTTATCCAAACGCGGATACAAGGAAATCACCCTGCTGGGGCAAAACGTGGACAGCTACCTCTGGTACGGCGGCGGTTTGAAGAAAGATTTCGAAAAAGCCTCAGATGTCGCGAAGGCCAGTGCAGTGCATTTTGCGAATTTGATGTCTATGGTTGCAGAGGCAGTGCCGCACATGCGTATTCGCTTTTCTACTTCGAATCCGCAAGACATGCGCGACGATGTGCTGGAGACCATTGCGAAATACAAGAACATCTGTAATTACATCCATTTGCCGGTGCAGTCGGGATCGTCGCGCATCTTAGAATTAATGAACCGCGGACACAACCGCGAAGAATATATGGCACTGATTGATCGTATTCAACGTATTATTCCGGGTTGCGCTATCAGTCACGACATGATTTCGGGATTTCCAACGGAAACGGAAGAGGATCATCAAGAGACCTTGAGTTTGATGGATTATGTGAAGTATGATTTCGGTTACATGTTCTTCTACAGTGAGCGTCCAAATACGTATGCTGCGAGAAAATTGGAAGATGATATTCCAGAGGAGGTGAAGAAACGCCGCCTGACCGAAATCATCCAATTGCAAAGCAAGCACAGTCTGTACCGCCACGAGCAAATGGTGGGTAAGACGTTTGAAGTATTGGTAGAAGGGACCTCGAAAAAGAGTGAAGCACAATTGTTTGGACGCACGGATACGAACAGTGTAGTTGTTTTTGATCGTCATGATTTTAAACCGGGCGACTTCGTTCATGTTAAGATAGACAGTTGTACCACCGCCACATTATTGGGGACAGTAGTAGCGAACCCTGAAGCGTAAAATAATTGGACCAATGTCAGATATCAAGAGCTTAAAACAACGTTTCGGAATTATTGGGGTAAGTCCATTGCTGGACCGCGCCTTAGAGAAGGCCGTTCAAGTTGCGCCGACCGATATCAGCGTGCTCGTCACCGGCGAGAGTGGCGTGGGTAAAGAGAACATACCGAAGATTATTCACGCGCTCAGCCACAGAAAACACAATCCATACATCGCAGTAAACTGTGGTGCCATTCCAGAAGGAACGATAGATTCAGAACTTTTCGGTCATGAAAAAGGTGCCTTTACTGGAGCGACTGGAGCGCGTAAAGGATATTTTGAGGAGGCCGATGCCGGTACTATTTTTTTAGATGAGGTGGGCGAGCTGCCTATGCCTTCTCAAGTTCGATTGTTACGCGTTTTAGAAACGGGTGAATTTATTCGTGTGGGCGCCTCAAGAGCGAATAAAATAGATGTGCGCGTCGTAGGAGCCACGAATGTGGGCATGAGCAATGCTATCAAAAATCACAAGTTCCGTGAGGATTTGTATTACCGATTAAACACCGTAGAAATTCATCTGCCGCCATTGCGGGAGCGTCCATCAGATATTCATTTGCTGTTTAGAAAATTCGCGGCGGACTTTGCCAATAAATACCATCTTCCACCGCTGCGTCTGGACGATGAGGCAGTGCGATTGTTAGAGCATTACCGCTGGCCAGGAAACATTCGTCAGTTGCGTAACCTTGCCGAGCAAATGAGTGTGATCGAAACGACACGATTAGTAGGTAAGGAAGTACTTAAAGCCTATTTACCGGAGGTGGATGCACCGAACCTTCCTGCATTGGCCAATTCCCGGATAAGTGATGGGGTCAGCAATGCAGATTTTGCCAAAGAGCGCGAAGCGTTGTACAAGCTTTTGTTTGAGATGCGTTCGGAATTAAATGCGCTAAAGAAGGCCGTTCAGAATGGTGAAGGTTTTTATGAGGGTGTACAGCGCGAATACCCGCAGATTGGAGCAGAATATACCGAGCGTTCATCAGTGACGCCTTATACCGGAAATGGATCGAACGACGTTTCCTTTGTAAATCCGGATGAATATGATGCCTTTGAGGATGACGAGCACACGATCGAAATAGAGAATCTGAGTCTGGTCGATAAAGAGATTGAATTGATCAAAAAGGCATTGGATAAAACGCAAGGAAAACGAAAAGCTGCGGCCAAAGAATTGGGCATATCTGAACGTACCTTGTACCGGAAGATCAAACAATACAACTTAGAATAATGCGCTTACTTCGTTTACTTACTGTACTACTGTTTCTCTCCATCCTCTCAGGATGTAAGGGGGGATATAGTTTTACTGGAGGGAATGTAGGGGAGGCAAAAACGTTGAATGTAGATTTCTTTGACAACACGGCAGCGATTGTAAATCCCGAAATGTCACAGATTTTTACCGAATCGTTGAAGGACATCTTTGTGCAACAAACTTCATTGCGTTTGGTCGAAGGTCCAGCAGATATGGAGTTTTCAGGCGCTATTACAGATTACAGTTTACGTCCACAAGCGGCGCGCGGTCCTAGTGAAGTTGCGCAGATGCGCTTTACCATTTCCGTTAAAGTTTCCTTTGAGAACAGTGTCGCGGATGAAAACAGTTTTGAGCAACGTTTCAGCCGATCCAGAGATTACGATGCGGATTTGAATTTTTCCGATATTGAAACAGAATTGTCTGCGGAGATCATCAAAGAATTGACTGAAGATATATTAAACCGGGCGATTGCTAATTGGTAGATGAACGCAAAGAGAATCGAAGAATTGTATACCTATCCTGAGCGTTTAAACGCGACGGAGCTTGCGATGCTTAAACAAGCGGTATCGGATTTTCCTTATGCAGCACCGCTTCAAGCGCTTTACATGAAGGCGTTGCAACAGCAAGAAAGTTACTTACTGCCGGCTCAGGTAAAGCGGACTGCCATCGCTACCCCGAACCGTGAGGCATTGAAAGTATATTACGAAAGCCATACGGAGTTGGCCGCGGCAAGCGATAGTACCTCGAGTAGTCCCGACATTGTGAATCCCACAGTAGAAGTCGCCGCCCCGCCGAAAGTGCCAGCACCAGAAATGGTCCAGGTTGAGCCGAAAAAGCAGGAGGTAGCTAAGGTCCAGCTTGAACCGAAAAAGCAGGAGGTAGCTAAGGTCCAGCTTGAACCGAAAAAGCAGGAGGTGCAGACAGCGCCAGTGAAGAAACCGGCGCCTCGTGCCACAAAGAAACAGCCGAAACCGTCGGCACCGAAAAAAGCAACGACGGTACCCGAAGACCTCTCTCATTTGCCTGAGGCCGTTAGAAATGCCATTTTGAGGTCGCGCGCTTTGCGCGGCAATGAGGCTCCAGTGGTTCCAGCGGCACAACCCTCTGAACCAGTAGAGGAAGCGCCTCGTGCTGCAGAACAACTCCCTGTGGATGAGTCAAAACAAGCTGAGGTAGTGGCGCTAGATCACACAGTTAGCGATACTAAACGTACCGATGTAGTTGTTGCCCCGGTGAGCGATAAACAAGAAGCACCTGAGGAGCAGTTGGTAGGTCAATCGGATGCAGTGGAGAAATCGGATAAAATAGCCGCAGATGTACCTTCCTTTGAATTGGAAACCGATTTAGAAGAAGTTTCAACGGCGCCTGCTTCAAAAGCTTCCGAACCTACCAAAGCGCCTGCGTGGGAAACGCCTGAAGAACGTGAGATGCCGTTTAGTGAAAAGGCTTCCTTCTTGCAATGGCTCAATGCAGAAACCAGGGTAGCGCCAGTGGATGTGCCAGCTAGTAAAAAGGCAGATGCAGCAGGACCAGATATTAAAAAAATTATCCGTGAGTTACCGAAGTTTGAAGGGAACAAGCGCGACGGAAAAATCAATGTATTTAGTCTCGAAGCAGATGGCCAAGGCCGCTTCGTAACCGAAACATTGGCAGAGATTTACTTGAAGCAGGGACTTTTTGATAAAGCAATTAAATCCTACGAGGTACTAAGTTTGAAATACCCGGAAAAAAGTAGTTTCTTTGCCGACCGAATTAGAGCAATTAAGAAAGAAAAGAACTCATGATAGCATTATTCTCCATTTTGATCGTAGTAGTGTCGATCCTACTCGTTTTGGTGATTCTCGTTCAAAACCCTAAAGGTGGTGGTCTAAGTGCTGCCTTTGGTGGTGATAGCCCACAGATGCTGGGTGGCGTGAAGAAGACAACGGACTTTTTAGACAAGGCTACTTGGGCTTTGGTGATCGGTTTGTTTGTTCTTGTGATCGGAATGAACCTGGTTTCAACCGATGGTGAGGTTGTATTAGAAGATACGCTAATTAATGAGCAAGTTGAGGGCGCTATGCCGTTCCAGCCACAGATGCCGGCAGCACCTGCGGGTGAAGCAGCACCTACTGGTGATGCACCTGTAGAAGGAATGCCTGAGAGCGTTGAGTAATCCGTCAATTTGACTTTAGAATACGGCCCGCGCAGCTCCGCTGCGCGGGTTTTTTGTTTTTTAGTGTGTCAAAATTTCGCGCGGCGACTGCCGCGCGGTGACACTCTGACACGGAAAAACGTTTGGCATAAAATTCCTTGTAGAAGGATATACTATTTAACTAAAAACATAAATCATGGCAGATTTAAACATTCGTCCATTAGCTGACAGAGTTATTATTGAACCTGCAGCTGCTGAAACTACGACTGCATCGGGAATTATTATCCCGGATACAGCGCAAGAGAAGCCTCAAAAAGGTACGGTAGTCGCCGTGGGCCCGGGTAAAAAAGATGAGCCCATGACGGTAAATGTTGGTGATGTCGTGTTGTACGGTAAGTACAGCGGCACAGAGTTCAAATATGAAAGTGGTGATTACCTCATTATGCGTGAGGCGGACATCATGGCAATAGTTTAATCAAACGAAAAAACCATAAATCATGGCAAAGCAAATTTCATTTGACGTAGATGCAAGAAACAGCCTAAAAGCAGGCGTGGATGCATTAGCAGATGCGGTAAAAGTAACCTTAGGTCCCAAAGGGCGTAACGTAATTATCGAGAAATCATTCGGTGCACCGCACGTCACAAAAGACGGTGTTACTGTAGCGAAAGAGATCGAGTTAGAAGACCGGTTGCAAAACTTGGGTGCACAGATGGTAAAAGAAGTGGCGTCTAAAACTGCAGATATCGCAGGTGATGGAACCACGACGGCTACTGTTTTAGCACAAGCCATCTACCACCACGGTTTGAAGAACGTTGCCGCAGGAGCGAATCCAATGGATTTAAAACGCGGTATCGACAAAGCCGTGACCGCTTTGGTTGCAGAATTAAAGTCCCTAAGCCAAGAGGTGGGCGACGACAACAGCAAAATCGAGCAAGTTGCTTCGATCTCAGCAAACAACGACAGTACCATTGGTAAATTGATCGCAGAGGCTATGGCCAAAGTGAAAAATGAAGGGGTAATCACTGTTGAAGAAGCGAAGGGTACAGAAACGTACGTTGACGTGGTTGAAGGGATGCAGTTTGATCGCGGATACTTGAGCCCGTATTTCACAACCAATACGGAGAAGATGATCGCTGAATTGGAAAACCCATTAATCCTGATCTACGACAAGAAAGTAAGTTCTATGAAGGAATTGCTTCCTGTACTAGAGCCAGCAGCTCAAAGTGGTCGCCCATTGTTGATCATCGCAGAAGATGTGGATGGGGAAGCTTTAGCAACCTTAGTAGTTAACCGCATCCGTGGTTCACTCAAAATTGCTGCAGTGAAGGCTCCAGGATTTGGTGACCGTCGTAAGGCAATGCTCGAAGATATCGCCATTTTAACTGGCGGTCAAGTGATTTCTGAAGAGCGCGGTATGACGCTTGAAGGAGCGACCATCGACATGTTGGGAACGGCTGAAAAAGTGACGATCGACAAGGATAATACCACTGTTGTGAATGGTGCTGGTGAAAGTGCGGCTATCGCTAGTCGTGTGAATCAAATCAAAGCACAAATTGAAAATACTACGTCAGATTACGACCGCGAAAAGTTACAAGAGCGTCTAGCTAAACTCGCTGGTGGTGTCGCTGTTCTTTATGTGGGAGCTGCTTCTGAAGTGGAAATGAAAGAGAAGAAAGACCGTGTAGATGATGCACTTGCTGCCACTAAAGCGGCAGTAGAGGAAGGTTTTGTGCCAGGAGGTGGTGTAGCGCTTGTTCGCGTAAGCTCAGTGCTAGAGCACCTAAAAGGGGAAAACGAAGACGAAAGTACCGGTATTCAAATCATTGCGAAAGCGATCGAGGAACCGTTGCGTCAGATTGTACACAATGCCGGTTTAGAAGGCTCGGTAGTCGTTGCTAAAGTAAAAGAAGGCAAAGGCGACTTTGGATTCAATGCGAAGACCGACGTTTATGAAAACATGTACGATGCTGGGGTAATTGATCCAACGAAAGTTACGCGTGTAGCGCTCGAGAATGCAGCTTCTGTTGCAGGGTTGTTGTTGACTACTGAAGCGACGATCACTGAAATTCCTAAGGAAGAGCCACCAATGCCTCCAGGAGGCATGGGCGGCGGCATGGGAATGATGTAATACGCGTGTGCTAACGGTATAAATGCGAAAGCCACTCCTTTAGGGGTGGCTTTTTTTATGCATAAAAACGTGCTCCTTGCAACGGCGCCGCGGCCTATAAGGAAAAAGCGTCGAGGTATTTCGCGATGTACGTCTCCCGATCGCGGTATTTGTACTGCATGACGTAACGCGGATGTTCTAAGGCGACCAATTCAGGGGTGAAATTGAATTCTTTATTTAATTGGGTCAGGAATTTTAAATTCTTTCCAGTGCCAAAGACTATGATGCGTTCGTTCTTTCCAGCCAATTCAATTTGTGCGCGAATCTGCGCCAATAAATACGGGGCAAGCGCTTTTGCGAAACTCGCACGGTCGTAATAGTTGAAATTGATCCAATTCCCTTTCTTCCGCACGGTAAATCCTAAGGGACAGACGGAACCGATGAAGAATTCGCGATAAAACTTCTCCGCTCCTCCAAAGGCATCTATTGCTTCGTAGACAAAAACGGAGCTGGGTTCGTGTGTGCTAAAGGCATCAAAAGGAATTCCACATGCTACAAGACGCTTCGTGTCTGTAAAAGGAATACCGGTCGCGCCAGCACCTAATCTTCCAGGATTGATACCCAGGATTAAATTCCGTGGCTTGTCGTCGTTATAAAACCTATGATAGAAATCGGAGAGTGCGCGTTCTTGCGCTGGACTGGCGCCTTCAAACGGATTGAGAACGGCCAGATCATCGTCCAGGTAGGCGTGGTCAAAGTCTAACCCGTAATAGAATGCCAAGATGCGCTGGGCCTTGGTCATTTTTTATTGAATTGGGTCATGGTGAGTTTCGTGCCGGCCAGCGCGAAGCTTTGAATGGCTTTAACGCAGTGCTCTATGAGACCGGGAAGCTCTAGCATTTCGTCTTTATTCCATTCACCCAGCACATAGTCGACTTGGCGGCCTTTAGGAAAGTCGTTGCCGATGCCGAATTTTAGTCTAGGATAGTCGTTACGGCCCAATTTAGCTTGAATATCTTTCAAGCCGTTGTGTCCCGCATCGGAACCTTTTTCGCGTATGCGAACCGCACCCAACGGTAGTGCAAGGTCATCAACGATGACTAAAACATTTTCAATGGGAATATTTTCCTCCTGCATCCAGTAGCGTACTGCATTTCCACTAAGGTTCATGAAAGTGGTAGGCTTGATTAAACGGAACGTACGTCCCTTAATCTTCGCTTCTGCCGCCAGCGCGTAGCGCCCAGGCTCAAAAACAACATTGGACGCCTTCGCAAAGGCGTCCAATGTCAAAAAACCTATGTTATGACGGGTATTTTCATATTCAGCACCAGGATTTCCTAGGCCTACAATGAGGAATTTCTTCATACCCGTAAAGGTAAAAATTATTCTGCAGCAGCTTCTGCTGTAGCTTCAGCGCCTTCTTCTGCACCTTCTTCTTCATCATCACTATCATCGACAGCACCACGTGCTTTCTTGATGGTAACGATAACTGCAGTTGTTGCGTTGAGGATTTCGAATCCTTCAGGCGTTACATCGCTTACACGAATAGACTTACCAATTCTCAGGTTGGTAATGTCCAATTCAATGCTATCCGGTAATTGGCCAGGTACAGCGCGAACACTTAGTTTGCGAAGAACGCTTTTCAACTTACCACCGTTCAATACACCACGTGCTTGACCGTTTAGTATAACTGGAATGTCCATGGTTACAGGCTTGCCTTCTACCAACTGGATGAAGTCAATGTGCATCAAATGGTCAGTTACCGGATGGAACTGTAAATCTTGAATTACAGCCTCAACCGTAGAACCTCCTACAGTTATTTTCGCAGTTTTTGCCTCAGCAGTGTATACCAAGCCCTTGAAGGCTAGTGTAGGTGCAGAGAAGTGAATAGGTGCTTCGCCACCGTAAATAACACACGGTACGTTGCCCGCTTTGCGCTCTAGTTGAGCGTACTTAGAACCAAAGTTGGTTCTTTCGTTTCCTTGGATTTCAACAGACTTCATCTGATCTAGTTTATTCTGGTATTACATTATAAAGTGTCCTGAAATACTCTCGTGGTGGTGAACATTTTTCATCACCTGAGCAAACATTTCAGCAACGGAGATCACACGGATCTTTGGGTTCTCACTGGTTTGGGGAATGGTATCAGTAATGACCAATTCCTCTAATGCACTTTGCGCTATGCGCTCTTGTGCTGGACCGCTCAAAACACCGTGCGTACAATATGCACGAACCGTTTTAGCGCCTTTTTCTTTTAGCATTTCTGCAGCTTTACACAACGTACCGCCGGTATCAACCATATCATCTACAAGAATGACATTTTTGCCTTCAACCTCGCCGATAACGGTCATCATATCAATGACATTCGCCTTTTTGCGTTGCTTGTAGCAAATCACTACTTCAGCTTCTAACTTACTGCCGTAGGCATGTGCACGTTTTGCACCTCCCATATCAGGAGAAGCGATACACAAATCACCCAGCTTCATTTTTTCAATGTCCTGGATGAATAGAGCAGAGCTGAACAAATGGTCTACAGGTACTTCGAAAAATCCCTGGATCTGGTCAGCGTGTAAGTCCATCGTCATCACACGTGTTGCACCGGCAGCCATGAGCATCTTAGCTGCTAATTTTGCACCTATGGGTACTCTTGGTTTGTCCTTACGATCTTGACGTGCAAGCCCGAAGTAAGGAATGACCGCTGTGATGTGCTTAGCAGAAGCACGTTTTGCCGCGTCACAAAGCATGAGTAATTCCATTAGGTTATCTGCCGGAGGGTTCGTGCTTTGAATCAAGAACACACGAGTACCACGCACAGTTTCCTCAAAGGAAGGACAAATTTCACCGTCGCTGAACTCTGTGATCTTCACATTACCCATGGGTATGCCATAGCGCTCAGCAATCTGTGTTGCTAGGTGCATGGTGTGTCTACCGGCAAAAATTTTAGCTTCAGGTACCATCTGTGCTGTGTATCAGTATTATTGTAGCGGTTTAAGCTCCTCCGAAGAGGGGTGCAAATGTAAGTAAAAGAACAGAAAAACACACCTTAATCCTGGCGGGAATAAAATTCTTTCTTTTAAAAGTTAGGAGAATTGGAAAACCCCCTTATTTTTGCCGTCCAATTCCACAATGCCTTGGTGGCGGAATTGGTAGACGCGCTGGATTCAAAATCCAGTTCCTTCGGGAGTGCGGGTTCGATTCCCGCCCAAGGTACAACAGCTCGGCAGTGCTTGCGCGGCCGAAATCAAAAAACCCATCTCGAGCCTTCTCGAAGATGGGTTTTTTGGTTTTGACACCTTGTTGAACAGCGTCGTTTAAGTTTGTATTTTAACCAAAAACCTCCGGATCTATGAAAAAAGTTTTGGCCGTTTTAGCGGCAATAGTTCTGCTCAGCGGATGTGGCGCGAAAAAGCCTCAAGGTGGATTAGTGAATGCGAGCTATGCAGGCTGTGAACAGATCAAAGACCCCAATGCAGAATTCAAATGTTTCAATAACAAGTTGTCGGGTTATTTAGCCGATGAATATAGCTATCCGGAAGCCGCGCGTTCACTGGGTATCGAAGGCAAGATTTATGTGAACTTTGTAGTGGAAAGCGACGGAAGCGTCACTAATGTAAAAGTAGTAAAAGGTTTAGACGCTTTGTTAGATGCGGAGGCTGTACGTGCGGTGCAGGCGTTGCCTAACATGATTCCGGCTACTTTCGATGGAAAACCGGTTCGAATCCAATATACTATACCGATCAACGCGAACTTAAAATAATTGGTCCCGCCGTACCCCTGCTTCGACCCGAAAGTTCTAATTTCACGGCTCCATGACAGTAGAAGAACAGAATAAGCAACAAAAATACGATAAAGCGTACCTGAGAATGGCTCAAGAATGGGCCCAGCTCAGTCATTGCACTCGTAAAAAAGTAGGGGCGTTGATTGTCAAAGATCGAATGATCATTTCTGACGGTTTTAATGGAACGCCCACAGGCTTCGAGAATCCATGTGAGGATGACGATAATTATACGAAATGGTACGTGTTGCATGCTGAAGCGAATGCTATCCTCAAAGTGGCAGGGAGTCCAGCTTCAGCACAAGGAGCAACCCTGTATTTAACCTTAAGCCCTTGCAAGGAATGCAGTAAGCTCGTTCACCAGGCCGGCATAAGAAGATTAGTTTACATCAACAAGTACAAGGACGACAGTGGATTGCGCTTTTTAGAGAAGGCTGGTGTAGCAACAGAACAGTTGGCGGTGGAATGAAGCGTGATTCAGTAGTCTTATGGGTCTTTGGATTCCTCATTTTCGGGGTATGGATTGGTTTGCAGTTTCGAACGGATGTGAAACAGGACCGGTCAAAATTGGACCAATTCTTTCGCTACCTGGAATACGAATACGTTGATACCCTTGATATTGACGGATTAATGGACGATGCAATGGACCATATTTTAGGTTCACTGGACCCACACAGCGCCTTTATTCCTGCCGAAGACAGCGAATACATAGCTCAACGAATGCAGGGCAACTTTTCTGGAATAGGGGTGGAGTTTCGTATTCATGAAGACACTCTAGTGTTTGTTAGTATCATGAGAAATAGTCCAGCTGCCTCTTATGGGTTGCTCGCCGGAGATCGCATTATAACCATCGATGGGGATACTGTTGTAGGTCCGCAACTTACCAACGATGAAGTCACCAGCCGTATTAAAGGCGAGGAAGGAACCTATGTGACCTTTGGGATTATGCGTGACGGCTTGTACCTAACGGCTGCGGTTCAGCGAGGGATTATTCCATTAGAAAGTGTGGTCAGTACCCAAATGCTGGGCAGTCTAGGTTATGTGCGTATGGAGCGTTTTGCTGAAACGACGCACGACGAACTGCTCGTCGCGTTGGACCGATTAGATAGTCTCAACATGCGGGGTCTCATCTTAGATTTGCGAGGAAATCCCGGAGGATACCTGCACGAGGCAGTGGCCATCGCAGATGAATTTCTTAGTGAAGATAAAAGCATAGTAATTACCAAATACGGCGATGGTAAAACTCATACGTCAAAGGCCTCCGGAGGTCAACGATACGAAGACTTGCCGCTGCACATAATTATTGACGGGAGCAGTGCCAGCGCTTCGGAGGTGGTAACGGGTGCTTTACAAGACCACGATCGCGCGACGGTTTACGGAACGACTTCCTTTGGAAAGGGATTAGTGCAAGAGGATAAAATATTATCAGACGGTTCCAAGGTGAGATTAACAGTTGCCTATTACTACACACCTTCCGGTCGTTCTATACAAAAGCCGTATGAAGGGGCAGATCTTCCCGGACAAATGGAAGGCACAGTTTTTACGAGTGATAGCGGCAAAGTCCTTTTAGCCAGCGGTGGCATTGAGCCAGATATTTACTTGTCGGCAGATTCTTCCAACAGCTACTACTGGAGCATGTCCTTTGGTACAATGGACGCTTTTGCCTTTGACCAAATTGATGCGCAACGTTCCGATTATGAGCTTTGGACTTTCGACAGGTTCGTTACAGATTTTGAACTCTCCGACATGCAACTCTATTCGTTTTTAGAGTACGGGAGTTATGGGTTGACTTTAGAGGATTTATCAAGCACGGACATGGATGAAATCCGATTCCTTTTGAAAGCAGCCTATGCCAAAAACATTTGGGGATTCGATGCCTATAGAAATGTGCTACGAACGGACGATATGGTTTTAAAGGAAGTCGTCCGCGCTGCTTCAACTACTCTTAAATAAGAAATCCCACTACTGCTCACGCAATAATGGGATTTTTCTTTTGCCTGATAAGGCTTGGTGACTTCCTAGTGGTCGTGACCTTCGTGCTCATCAGCTGCAGCTTCTTCAGCAACCTCTTCAGTAGCTTCTTCAGCTGTAGAATCAGCTTCTTCAGCCACTTCTTCAGCCACTTCTTCTTCAGCAACTACCTCTTCAGTAACTTCTTCGTTTGCTACTTCAGCTTCTTCAGCTGGAGCTGCACATGCAGTCATTGCAACAGCAACAACGGCAGCAGCAAATAATTGTACCTTTTTCATTTCGAAATGATTTTGAGTTTATAAACAGTTGAAAATTAATTGAAAATCAAATGTCTACAAGTATTTCTTTCCTAAAGTTTTGAAAATTGTGCGCTTAATGACACTTTTTGAGCAACAAGTTCGTTTAATTCGTCCATTGGAATACGAATTTGCTTCATGGTGTCCCTAAATCTAACGGTTAACGTATGGTCTTCTAGTGTCTGATGATCTACCGTGACACATAGAGGAGTTCCTGCCGCATCTTGACGACGGTAACGCTTTCCTATCGCATCTTTTTCGTCGTATTGCACCATGTGATCAAATTTCAACGCATTCACAACATCGCGCGCTTTCTCTGGAAGTCCGTCTTTTTTCAATAGTGGAAGAACGGCCACCTTATATGGTGCTAAAAATGCCGGAATATTCATCACCGTGCGCGAGGAACCGTCTTCGAGTTGCTCTGTTTGGAGACTATTTGAAAGAATAGCGAGGAACATTCGGTCCAGACCAATGGAAGTTTCAACGACGTACGGCACGTAATTTTCACCCAATTCTGGATCAAAGTATTGAAGTTTTTTACCGCTAAACTCCTCATGCTGTTTTAAGTCAAAGTCCGTTCTGGAATGAATGCCTTCTAATTCTTTGAAGCCAAAAGGGAATTTGAATTCAATATCAGCGGCTGCATTCGCATAGTGGGCCAATTTTTCGTGGTCGTGGAACCTGTAGTTGCTGGAATCGAAGCCTAGGCTATTGTGCCAAGCCAATCGCTTTTCTTTCCATTTTTCGTACCATTCCATCTCGGTACCTGGGCGCACAAAGAATTGCATTTCCATTTGCTCAAATTCGCGCATTCTGAAGATGAATTGTCGCGCGACAATTTCGTTTCTAAAGGCTTTACCAATCTGCGCAATCCCAAATGGAATCTTCATGCGACCGGTTTTTTGCACGTTGAGATAGTTTAAGAAAATACCTTGAGCGGTTTCTGGTCGGAGGTAAAGGGTGGATGCGCCTTCCGCTACAGAACCCATCTGAGTGCCAAACATTAAATTGAATTGACGGACATCTGTCCAATTCATCGACCCGCTTACCGGACATTTAATTTGCTCATCCTCAATAAGTTGCTTAACATCAGCGAGGTCCTCGGCTTCCATGGACTTTACGAATCGGTCCATAACCGAACGGATCTTCTCGTGGTAACCTACCACGCGCGGATTTGTAGATTCAAACTGTTCGCGTTCAAAGCTTTCTCCAAATCTCTTGGCTGCCTTCGCTACTTCTTTTTCAATTTTTTGACGAATCTTTTCGACATGATCTTCGATCAGTACATCCGCACGGTAACGCTTTTTACTGTCTTTATTATCGATCAATGGATCATTAAAGGCATCGACGTGTCCGGAGGCTTTCCAAGTCGTCGGGTGCATAAAGATCGCGGAATCAATACCCACAATATTTTCATGCATTTGCACCATTGCTCCCCACCAATATGCTTTGATGTTATTCTTTAGCAGGGCCCCATTCTGGCCGTAGTCGTATACAGCACTAAGGCCGTCATAAATTTCACTGCTTTGGAAAATGAACCCGTACTCTTTGGCGTGGGCAATAACGTTTTTAAACTGGTCGTCAGACATAGCAAATTATGCGTTTTTTAACAAGGGGATGAGGTTAGCGAAAAACAGCTTGACAGCAATAGCCAGCAAGATAACACCGAAAACTTTTCTAAGGATACTGAGGCCGCCGGCTCCCATAATGCGTTCGATGCGTTCTGTATTTTTTAATACCGCATAAACAACCACCATATTCAAAATGATAGCAATAATGATATTTATGGTAGCAAATTCTGCGCGTAAGGAGACTAAGGAAGTCATCGTTCCTGCACCAGCAATCATAGGAAAAGCAATGGGCACAATGCTAGCTGTATGCGGCGATTCTTCTTTGTAAAGAGTAATGCCGAGAATCATTTCAAGGGCAAGAAAGAACAGAACAAAGCTACCGGCGATGGCAAAACTTTGCACATCAACACCCAATAAATGGAGAATGCGTTCTCCTAGAAATAGAAATACAATCATGATTGCGCCAGCCACTAGTGTAGCTTTTTCACTTTGTACGTGGCCCACTTTTTTCCTAAGGCTTACGATAATAGGTATGCTACCGAGAATATCGATAACGGCAAATAGGATAAGGAAAGCGCTTAGTGCGTCATTGTAATTGAAACCCATGCGGTTAGTATTTGGTGCAAAATTAGCGCGTTTCTCTTACCTGACCATCCCTTTACTGAACTAGCTTTGTAGGTATGATAGAAATTGGTAATAAGTTGCTCTCCACCGAACTCTTTAAAAAGGAGTTTGTGTGTAATCTCAGTGCCTGCAAAGGTGCTTGTTGTGTGGAAGGTAATGCGGGCGCACCTGTAGAACCGGAAGAAGCAGCTATTCTCAAGAAAATCTATCCTAAGATTCGTGAATATTTAACGGATAAGGGGCGGAACTCCATTGAAAAGCAAGGAACCAGTGTCGCTGGTATTGGGGAACTGGAGACGCCTCTTAATGATGGCAAAGAATGTGCCTACACGGTCTTTGATCCCGATGGTACTGCGAAGTGCGGTATCGAGCAGGCGTATAACGATGGTGTAGTAGATTGGAAAAAACCAATTTCTTGCCACCTCTATCCCATCCGCATTGCTCGTTATACAGATTTTGAGGCATTAAACTACGATCGTTGGTCCATCTGCAGTGATGCCTGTGCTTTGGGAGAGGAGTTAAAGGTTCCCGTCTACAAGTTTTTGAAAGAGCCATTGATTCGAAAATACGGCCCTGACTTTTATGCTGAGCTCGAAGAAGTGGCTGCTCATTTATCGGCCGAATAAAGGAAAATACTTTTTAAAATTAGTGTTAAAGACTCATGAGGGTCTCTGCTCGCCCGTAGGCATCACCAATGGTTCATTTTTGATACTGAAAAGAGTTGTTAATAACTGTGGTAAAAACCCAATTTGACTTTCTTGATATTCCCTCAAATACGAGCCATGTTTGTATGGACCGTTCGCCTATGCAAGCGAGCACCAGTGCCTACTCCGCGCCATAAGCACAAGTTTAATTGATTGATATTAAGCTGATTATATTTTTTTAATCGGCCTTAACGACGACTAATAATTGCAACCATGCAGCAAGAACCCATTCTTCAGGAAAACAAGAACAGATTTGTAATTTTTCCTATTCAACATGACGACATTTGGCAGTGGTACAAGAAGCAAGAAGCATCTTTTTGGACAGCGGAAGAAATTGATTTACACCAAGATGTTGTGGATTGGAAAAAGCTCTCAGACGATGAGCGTTATTTCCTAAAGCACATTCTTGCATTTTTTGCTGCATCAGACGGTATCGTCAATGAAAATTTAGCGGAGAACTTCGTTAATGAGGTGCAATATTCAGAGGCTAAATTCTTCTACGGATTCCAAATCATGATGGAAAATATCCACAGCGAGATGTATTCGCTTTTGATTGACACGTTAGTGGACAATGATAAAGAAAAAGACGAGCTGTTCAATGCATTAGAGCGTTTCCCAGCCATTAAGAAAAAGGCCGATTGGGCTTTGCGTTGGATTGATTCAGAATCGTTTGCAGAAAGACTAATTGCTTTTGCAGCGGTAGAAGGAATATTCTTCTCCGGTGCGTTCTGTAGTATTTTCTGGATGAAGAAACGCGGCCTGTTACCTGGACTGGCAACTTCGAACGAATTTATTTCTCGTGACGAAGGATTGCACCGCGATTTTGCTTGTCACTTGCACAACAACCACTTAGTAAACAAAGTGCCGCAGGAGCGTATAGTTCAAATTCTCTCAGAAGCGCTAGATATTGAGCGCGAGTTTATCACGGAATCTCTTCCAGTAAATCTGATTGGAATGAATTCGAAACTGATGTCGGAATATTTAGAGTTTGTTACGGACCACCTTCTAGAAACTTTGAATTGCCCGAAAGTATATAATACAGCCAATCCATTCGATTTTATGGATATGAT
>Ga0209932_1000146_pt1 | contig 19270 bp, 5 predicted proteins | sample SalPon2_B_H2O_MG_2_FD_185728 | JGI IMG/M metagenome (GOLD analysis project Ga0209932, IMG submission 185728) | Salt pond water microbial communities from South San Francisco under conditions of wetland restoration - Salt Pond MetaG SF2_B_H2O_MG... ...
GGACAGGAGATAGGCGGTTTGTGGTTGTCCCGTCACCAAGTTGTCCTTGTGAGTTGAGCCCTAACCCGTGAAGTGACCCGTCTGTCGCGATAACCATGGTGTGTGATTCACCACACGCGACCGATGAGACGCTTTTTCCACTCAACGAGCCCCCGTTGATCAGGTCAGGAGATAGGCGGTTTGTGGTTGTCCCGTCACCAAGTTGTCCATATACGTTGTACCCGAACCCGTGAAGTGTCCCGTCTGTCGCGGTAACCATGGTGTGTTGTTGACCACACGCGACCGATGAGACGCTTTTTCCACTCAACGAGCCCCCGTTGATCAGGACAGGAGATAGGCGGTTTGTGGTTGTCCCGTCACCAAGTTGTCCTTGTCCGTTGTACCCGAACCCGTGAAGTGTCCCGTCTGTCGCGGTAACCATGGTGTAATTAGCACCACACACGACCGATGAGACGTTTTTTCCACTCAACGAGCCCCTATTTGTGAAAATGATCGTTTGTGTCTGTACACCCAATTGGAAACTCGATGCCGATCCAAACCCGTGAAGTGACCCGTCTGTCGCGGTAACCATGGTGTGATAAGCACGACATGCGACCGATGAGACGCTTTTTCCACTCAACGAGCCCCCGTTGATCAGGACAGGAGATGTGCGGGGTGTGGTTGTCCCGTCACCAAGTTGTCCATAATTGTTGTACCCGAACCCGTGAAGTGACCCGTCTGTCGCGATAACCACGTTGTGATATTCACCACATGTGACCGATGAGACGTTTTTTCCACTCAACGAGCCCCCGTTGATCAGGACAGGAGATAGTTTTGATTGGTATGTCCCGTCACCAAGATTTGCAAAACCGTTGTACCCGACCCCGTGCAGTGACCCGTCTGTCGCGGTAACCATGGTGTGTAATCGACCACATGCGACCGATGAGACGCTTTTTCCACTCAACGAGCCCCCGTTGATCAGGACAGGAGATAGGCGGTTTGTGGTTGTCCCGTCACCAAGTTGTCCTTGTGAGTTGAGCCCTAACCCGTGAAGTGACCCGTCTGTCGCGATAACCATGGTGTAATTATCACCACACGCGACCGATGAGACGTTTTTTCCACTCAACGAGCCCCCGTTGATGAGAATTGGTGTCCGATATACCCGGTTACTGCCGGTCAGTTGTCCATATTGATTGAGCCCGAACCCGTGGAGTGTCCCGTCTGTCGCGATAACCATGGTGTATGATTGACCACATGCGGTCGACGAGACGTTTTTTCCAGCAAGGGAACCGACCATGGAGCCAGAACTCGAAAGCGTGGGTAAGGGATAGAACGGATCAACTTCAAATCCTGGTCCCCATGCGTACAATTCACCACTATCAGTCAGAGCAACGGCACCCTCGTTCATCGCATCCACCGATACCACGGTATTCAGTGCACCGGCAAGCAATGCTACTTCGAATGTCCGCGTGGTATATTGCAGTTCTTCATCTGTTGCTTTGATGTCGAATGAGTACAATGTGCTCTCGGCGATACCTGGACCTGACAATGTTCCCGTTGATGTATCGAGGACTGTACCTGGTGGAATGGGCGTCACATTCGAATACATTACGATACTGTCACTGGTGGCCTGTAGAGATAGACTGTACGCACTCGACGCGGCAACTGAAATGGTGTTGGGTGTACTCCATACGGGAACGTCCGAGTATACCACCGCATTGGCAAACACTTCCGTTGCGGTTGGTGTGGTCAGTGTCACGTTGTAGGTACCTGCTGATTTCGCTGGACCCTGTACCCGCAAAAGTGAATCGTTGACAATTGAAAAACTGGTCGGGGCCGTGTCGTCTACGAGAATACTTGTCAATTCAGTAAACCCATCCCCACTGATTGTCCAGTACACTGCCGAAACATTACTATCGACAGCAGTTTGTGTCAATGCGGTCCAACCTGAATCTGTTGTCTGCGTTGCATTGATCATCAGAACGATCAGTCTCAATAGAAACGTGCCTATACTGTCTTGTAATTCCTCGTCTATGGCCAAGATATCGAAACTGTACAATGTAGAAGCCACAACAGACGTGATGTTCCCACTCAATTGTCCATTTGGAAGGAGTGTTGTTTGAGGGGGTAAGGGTGACGTATTTGCGTAGGTGACGTTTGAATCGCTGGATGCTTGGAGTGTCAGATCAAACCCTTTGGCATACTCGACGTTTCCCAAATTGCTTGGGGTAATCCATGTGACAACATCGGATACGTTGAGCGAGGACGGGAGTGTAGCTGTCTGCGTATCGCCGCGAATGACACTGATATCATACGTTCCTGGAGTCCGGGCGCCCACTTGGACCCGCAGTTGCGTCGACGATACGTACGATGTGGAACTGGCGTTCGTTCCCGCAATTTTTACCAGCGTCGCGGGTGCAAATCCACTCCCGTTCAGAATGAATTGGCCACCGTCCGGGGAAATGGCCGTATCATCCAGGACCGTCCATTCGGAATCTGTGATTTGGACGTTCGAGAGGGAAATGGGGACGAAAACACCAGTCAACGAACTCCCGTCTCCCACAAACCCGGTCGGACACAAGAGTTTCCCGTCCTGTTCTTTCAGCACGGCGGTCCCCAAGCTGATGGTGTTCCCGCTAAGGTATAAGTCCTTGAAGCGGTATGTCTCGCTGCCCAAGTTATACGTCACGTTACTCTCGGGCACAAGGTTCGCCCCCACCACCAGGTCCCCCGCGTTGCCGTATACAACATTGGTGCTGACTGTGGATGCCTCAATCGTATCCAGTGCTTCCGTGAGACCTACCACATTCGACGCCTGAATATCCGACAAACCGGCTCCGTTTCCCACCAATACCGTGTCGACTGTGACCGTATCCCCGATCTGCATGACTCTGGTCCCCTCGTGCGATACACAGACCCCGTTTGCTTGGAAGATGCCCGTATTTCTTGATGCGTCAAAGGCAATGGACGGAGTTGTTTCGTCCCCGCTCTCGAATCGACCCATTTTGTACGTCTGCTTAATCTGGCCCCGGAGCTGCAAAGACATATTGGTGTTATGGAGAGATAAATAAAACCTTCTCAATAGAATATGGTGAACGCAGTGGTCGGGCGACTCATCAAGAGTGACGATGCGACAGTACAGAGTCTGATAGACCCTGTTGGCAAATTTCGCGTCAGCAACCCCATGAATCTCATCGACACCGATTTTGAGTATGGTCTGCAGACAACACGATGGCAAGATCTGGAGCTTGTCAACAATATCCCGACATTCTTCGCCAGGGACAACGACGAAGCACTGGATGTTCTGAGCGTCGAAATTTACGAGGGCAGCACGAGTGTTCTTGTCACCACCTCGACAGACCACGGTTTGTCCATTGGTACGCCAATCTTTGTTCAAGGCGTCAACAGTTACTCGGCAGAAGGAGGGTTTGTCGTCGCTACGGTTCCATCCACCACATCCTTCTTTTACAAAGCGAATTCCGAGCAGACACGCAACGAAGATATCTTTGACTCGTACTCGACGTATGTGTGGCGCGCCCAGTTTTACCAAGGGACAGCATACTCTCTCGACACGTTGGGAAGCATCGTGACTGATAACGGCTTTCCCACGTCTAAAATCACCGTGGACACGATCCATCCACACGGGTTCACGGAAAACTCGGCATTCGTCTTAGCACGGAGTGTCGGGACCAAGGCATTGGCGTTCGACGCCGGGGCCGTTGATATTCGAGAAACCGTCACCAGCAGTATCACGTTTGGAGCAGAGGACAGTATTGGTGCTGGCGTCGGGCTGTTAGATCGACCTGTGGTCCCATATGACTGGATCGGCAACAAGACAGTGTACGTGTCACTCAGCGACATTGGGACGGCAAGTGCGAATGTCGTGACTGCTGAGGCGCATAGATTATCGGGTGATGTGCTGTATGTCTGTCCGCAGGGTGATACTCCCATCAATGGTCTCGTCAGCAACAGGTTGTACTCCGTGCAATCATCAAACCCAGATTCGTTCGAATTGACGGTACCCCAAGTAGAGACAGCTCAAGCGTTCTCTAATTATACCACGTATAACTCAACCTACGGGAGCAATACGACGTTCATTCTGTGGCAAGGCGAAGTTCAAAATGCCACACGTATAGATCTCTCGTTCTTCGCCAATTTCTGGGTTCACTCGTACTATCAGTACACTACGTGGAGTTATTACTATGGATACGGCGGATACTATTGGAACGGCTATCAATACGTCGGCCCATACTACTATTATAATAACTGGTACTTTCCATCAACTGCTACAGCGTATGCAACCGTCAATTACACGCTTCAGGCTGTGGTCGATGGCGAGACGGTTGATGTAGCAACGTACTCGCGAGGAGGAAGTTATACCTACCTCTCGTACTGGGCTCGAACTGTTCACAATTTGCCTACTAGGGGGACCATCACGCAGATCCAACTACAGTGCTCCCAACCCAACGGATACAGTATCTATAGCGGAGCCTGGTCAAATTCATCGACGGCAGTCGGAATCTCGTCCATCCCCGTTGCTCAGTCTATATCGATCGACACGTCTGGGTCGTCTGAAAATTACGGGCTGCACGCGTTCATGCAAGCATATCGATTGGACCGGGCATACGATAATCTCATGTACATTTTGTCTGCAGACACCTCTGCATTCAACAACATCCCAACGTACGTCTTTAGCAGTGGCACCGAGGCTGGGTTGATCCCTCTCACCGGAACGGGGTATCCAGACCTGCCGAACGTGACTGGGTTCCCCGGCTTTACAAACCAAGGGGGATTCTGGCAGACGTCATTCGCGCAATACAGTCAAGGGAGGAACACGCTTTACTGTGCGTACTACTTCAACACAGGCGGGAGGGGATGGGAAAGCGACTTCTCTGTCCAAGGTGATCTCGACATGCAAGTGTCCATTCGACCGCATACATCTTTCCAAGTGTACCACGGTCTGTCCATCTTCACGAACACGAACTACTGGAACCCCGCTGGCACTGCCTCCGGGAGAATCAGTGCAGTTGTGTACAACGACGGGACAACCGGGTATCTTTATTTGAATGGATCGACGCTGGGCTCTAACATTTCGTGGAACACATCGGTCACAACAGCCTGGTACACACTTCGCTTCCAGCACAATGTCAGCGAGAACACGGTGACCGCAACACTATATACTGGCGAGGACTCCACAACAGGCACAGTTGTGGCCACCACGACGATCTCTGAGTCGTACTCGTCGAAATACAAGATTGGGCTCGGCGGCGCAAGTCCTCAAACGTCGAATCAGAACTACGCGGCCTACTTTTATAAATTCCGTTCAAACAAGGTCGGGGCTGTTCTGTCGACGGACACTCATTCGTCACACGTAAGCATCGGTGGTCGGGCGACCATCTCGGGAACGCAAACGTACAAGTATCTTCCAGGCGATATCTTCGCATTGGACACGAACTCGACGGTGTATGCGGCAGTTCCAGCGACGTCAGTCACGGAGCGCAATAGTCTGTATCTGCCCGATAACGGTTGGAATGATAACACGCCGATTGTATTTACCACCACAGACAGCCTGAGCACAGTCCCGGAACCACTGGTGAGTAATGTGACGTATTACACAGAGCGTGTGGACAGTAACAGGTTCCGGGTGCGTCGAACAGATAACGGGGATATTGTCGACCTGACAACGCACGGAGTCGGGAATGTCACGGTCACTGGAAATATCCTCAATCCTGCGAGAAACTCTATGTACTCTCCGGGTCACTCACTGCAGGACGGCACCGAACTGGTGTACAACGCAGCAGGCCAGACTGTTGTCGGAGGACTTTCAGACGGAGAGACATACTATGTATATGGCAGCACGAGTTCACGTTTCCGTGTGAGTCAAGATCCAATCCAGAGTACGGATAACTACGACGTGCAGTTCGATGGAGCACAGAACAAGTTGGAGATTATTCAGAATTTGTCGCAGACGTTTAACGTCAAGGTTGCTAACGATGGGACGGGGGATGCATTTTATATTGACGGTGTGCGCAAAGATTCGCTTACAATGTACATAAACCATTCCTACACGTTTGACCTATCAGACTCCACCAATACTGGGCACCCGTTTCGCTTTTCCACGACATCACCGTCTCCAACCCAGTACAACACAGGGGTGACCGTTGGTGGGACCCCGGGTATGACAAATGCGTATGTACAAATCAACGTCACAGCGTCGACGCCAACGACCCTGTACTATTATTGCACGACACACGGAATGGCAATGGGCAGTTCGATCAGCGTCCAAACAGCACCAACACCAGTTCTGTACCGCGACGTGACGTACACATTCGACATGTCCAGCGCTACCCTTTCCGGGCACGAGATGCTGTTCAGACAGAGCGATCCGGTCATCCGATCGATCGGCCGAAGTGACGCCGGGGGGAATACAATAGGAAGTCCCGTTACAAAAGACATGACGTATGGCTCAGTTGTCATCCCTGCTGCAGGGTCGCCTTCGGGAGCACAAGTGACGATCAGCGGTTCGTACTGGCCAGATTGGGGCTCGGACGTATTCGACAATTGGGGCTTCTTTTATCTGTACACACCCCGTAATAGCGTCTACACACAGTTCCAACTCGACGTGATCAATCAGAACGATGGCGTTCTTACAGAACAAGTCATCTCGGATAATGGGAGAACCTTCCGGATCGAACACGGGTATCCGGTGCAAGGAATCTATCGGTTGTCGATCACAGTTGAGGATAACGACACGTTTGTGTTCGGGTTGGCTGGAGATGGACCAGATGGTAATAATGATGCCGACGAGTCGGTCAATATCACGGTTGGAGGGACGTCGTACACCTTGTACAAATTCAGAGACACATACAGTGGCGATGCAGCGATGTATACGTACTGGGTTCCTTACCAGTCTGTCACTGGGAGGCCTTATACGAGGTATGAAAGTGGCGATTCGCACTACCTGTACTCCCAGCCTGTCAAGCGAGGTATTACGGTGTACGTTGTGAAACGATATGACGTATACCCCTGGGTTGCTTACGACCTGACGACAGACTCGCTAAGCACCAGCTATACAGACGGCGTGTCGACTGTAGGAACTCCGGGAACCACAGGCTCGACGGTATCCATTCAAGTGACAGACAGTACGCCGAACCCATTGTATTTCTACTGCCCGAATCACGCGAATCAGGGAGGTTCTTTTGTTGTGCAGAACCCGGAGGTGGATCTCACGGGTCTCGGCGTGGGCATCCAGTATTTAAATGTGAATCTTGTCGGTGCGTCGGATGGGACGTACTTTGTTTCATCTGTGCCGAGCGCATCAACACTGGTGTTGGACGCGCCGTATAATATTCCGCTGCGAAACTTTGAGTTTTCCTTGTCGAACGTGAGCACTACAAACAACACAGTCTTCATTCCTGACCACCGGATGCCTGTCGGTGCAAAAGCCACGTACTCGATCAATGGGGACACGGGGGCAATCGGTGGATTAGTCGATGGTGCATCGTATTACATCATTCGCACAGACCAACACACCATCAAGCTTGCTTCGAGTCAATCGGACGCCAGGGCAGGTGTTGCTGTGTCTTTGACAAGTGTCCAATCGAACGGGGTGGATCATAAACTGACAACAGCGAGTATTGGGGGCGAAGTCATTTCCGCAGCAACAGCAAATGTGACGACAGATTCTAATATTGTCGTAGGCGATGCGTCCTCCAAGTTCACAAACACGTTCAAGATCGGCGACTCATTCAAAATTGTGTATAATGGTTCGACATGGACAAAGAAAGTCAAGGAAGTTCTGTCCAACTCGGCCATTCAGACAGACACCCCGTACTCGTTCACAGGACAAGTGCTGCCATTCTTCTTGACAACAGGGTTATACGTAAAGGCAGACGGTCTCTCGTTACACCGCCCATTCGATGGTGGTGTTGAACTTGTGGCATCGACCAACGCTGATGCACAGATCATGCGCCAGACGCGTAAATATTTCAGGTATCAATCCGGGAAAGGCATCCAAGTGTCTCTGGCTGTCAATTTCTCGGCACCCACAGATCTGAAGAACCTGTCAAGGGTTGGCGAGGTGGCGACGGCAGAGACAATGCGCCCCCATCGTTTGACAACCGGCGTTGAGATTGTGATCGATGGGGTCAGTGATTCGACTTGGCGGGGGACGTATACTATAGATTCAACCCCGACAGCGACTGTGTTCACTTTCCGTCTGGATGCAGATGGTTTGCCAAACACGTTACAAGCTGGCGGCATACCAACCTTTTACGTGAAGCAATGGGTGAACAGCCATTTGCGCGCGGGCCTGTTCGATGATCAGAACGGTATGTTCTTCGAGTATGATGGGCAGCAATTACACGCGTGTCGTCGTTCGAGTGTGCGTCAATTGACTGGAACTGTCGAAGTCGTCTTTAACAGTCCGATTGTTGTGGGGACTTCAACGACGTTCACATCGTCTTTGGTCATCCGTGATTCTATTGTCATCAAAGGACAGACGTATCGGGTTGTCTCCATTTCCAATGACAGCCTTTTGTACGTTCAACCCGTCTATCGCGGAAAATCACAAAAAAACGTGGTAGTCACACTCACAGAGACGTCAAAGGTCCCCCAGAGAGAGTTTTCGATAGATCCGTGTGATGGCACCGGTGCGGGAGGCTATAATCTGGATATCAACTCTATTCAAATGGCATACATTGACTACTCGTGGTACGGCGCAGGCAAAATTCGTTTTGGTTTCAAAAATACACACGGCGAGGTACGATATGTCCACGAATTCGTGCATAATAACCAGCTGACAGAGGCGTATATGCGAAGCGGGAATTTGCCTTGTCGGTACGAGATTGAGAACACAGGAGTCCCCTCATACGTCCCCTCTTTACTGCATTGGGGTACGTCAGTGATCATGGACGGGACGTTTCACGACGACAAAGCATACCTGTTCACCGCGTGTGGAAAAGTGTTGTCGTACGACAACGGTGACACCAGCAGGTCGTTCACTGCGAGTAGTGATCAGCAAGTCACAGAACTCCGCCGATACCCATATTACTATCGGGGCAGGGTGTACTACAGGTACGAAGAGGTGACGTATTGGCCGACGTACAGTGTCTACAATCCATCGTCACAGCAGACAGAGACAGCGTATCTATTGATTGGGACGTCGTTTGCTGCTGTCGATGATCTGCGGTCGGGCACCATTCTGACTGGAACGTATTTGAATGAAGATACACGGATCGTGACAATCACAAACAGTAATGGGGCTGCCAACATCTACGTGACAAAACAACCGACACAAGAGTTTACTGCCGAGACCATCCAATTGGGGTCTGTGAGTACAGGAACTGATATTCTGCCGGTGATTCCACTCATCAGTATCCGTTTGGCTCCGTCGGCCGATAACTCTCGACCTGGCCTCCTGGGAGATCGTGAGGTCGTCAACCGTATGCAGATGCAGTTGAAGACCGTTGGTATCTTGGCGACGAATGATACGGAGATTCGGTTGATGCTGAACTCTTCGATTGACAATCGAGAGTGGCAGCGTTCGACGGCCCCGTCGCTGAGCCAGCTTGTTGTGCACGAGAAGGGCGACTTGCTCGAGGGAGGGACGCAGATTTTCAACTTCCGTGTTCCCGGGGGGACAAAGGATGCGACCGGAACACGTAATGCTGCCTCCACTGACTTGGTTCTGACGGACCTTGTCGATCTGGGGAACAGCATCCTCGGTGGGGACTCCATCTTTCCCAACGGTCCCGACTTGCTCACCATCGCTGCGGCAGTTATTGATACGACTGGCATCTCGGCCAGCAATCCGTATGTGATCACTGCACGTATTACATGGAGCGAGTCGCAGGCGTAAGAGCAAAGTTATGCTCGCTGACGTCTGACTCGCCAATAACAAAACTGAATCAATGCAGGTTTCTTATTGGCTTGTATCTCATTAAATGGCTTATTATTACACACGGTAGTACCAATCATGTGACTGGTTGCCTGTTTGAATTGTGATGTCAACAATGTCGCCCAAACCAATTGGAGTCACCATCTCGATTGTCAACGTGGTCGTACTATTTGCGACGTCCTGCACGTACGTGGTGGTGTAATCGGTTAGTGTCGAGTGGACGTATGCCAACTTTGCACCGTTCAGGAAGACGCTTGTGAACTCCGAGGTAGCCGTGATAAGCGAATTGGCAACCAGTGTCACGTTGGAAATGGATTGCTCCTCGGATACAAACGACGTCCGAAGAGTCTGACTACTACTTACGTTGCTTAGGAGACCTCCGTCACCGATGAACATGTTGGCAGTCACGTTGGAGACAATCAAGCCCTCGTCTCCAAATGTAGCAACCTGTGCACCATTGGCCGAGAACGCTGGTCCGTATCCGGTGAAGAATATACCGGTCGTCGTATCATTGGCCCACGAGAGTGTCGGATTTGAGGCAGTTCCGGTCGTCAGATGGATTGGAACATCAAATGTTAAGTTGCCACCAACAAGCAGGACATCCGCCTCAAGCTCTCCTGTAAAGATGACGTCACCGTCGATGTTTCCCGTCAGAATCAACTCACCGTCCACATTGCCGCTCAAATTGTTGGCGTTCAGGTCGTCCAAGTAGAACCCGTTGCCTAGGATGTAGGAACCTGACACGTTCCCGGACGCATCCAGGGAGTTACCCACAAAGTCTGTGAGCGCATTGCCAAGCGTCTGCGGAAGAACACTTTGCGAGATGACGCCCTCGGTCAAACTGCTGGCATTACTGGACGCCACGCCTTCGAGCAGTGCCCCGTTGCCTAGGATGTAGGAACCTGACACATTTCCAGTGACATCCAGGGAGTTACCCACAAAGTCTGTGAGCGCATTGCCAAGCGTCTGCGGAAGAACACTTTGCGAGATGACGCCCTCGGTCAAACTGCTGGCATTACTGGACGCCACGCCTTCGAGCAGTGCCCCGTTGCCTAGGATGTAGGAACCTGACACATTTCCAGTGACATCCAGGGAGTTACCCACAAAGTCTGTGAGCGCATTGCCAAGCGTCTGCGGAAGAACACTTTGCGAGATGACGCCCTCGGTCAAACTGCTGGCATTCGATGACGCTACACCCTCGAGCAGCGCCCCGTTTCCGAGGATGTACGCACCACTGATATTGCCGTTGACAGTCAACCCGTCACTGGATACTGTGGCGAGGGCGGTCGAATCAACTGCAATCCCAAGCGCATTTGACCCGAGGTATAAACCTGTACCCAAATCGTTGCGGAATGCGTACGCTGGGGCAGTGGCTGTCCCGTCCGTGTTCGCTAACACCAGGTTGCCTGTCAGATTCCCGAGGACATCAAAGTCTTGCTCGATGTACCCGCTCGTGATAATGAGGTCCAAATTACTCACGTCAACAGTCGCGGACACGTTACTTAGAAACCCGCCATCTCCATAGTATGTTGTCGACGCATTCCCAATCGTGGTCGGCAATCGTTCTTGTGAAAGTGTTCCTTCTGTGAGTAAACTTGCATTGCTGCTTCCGGCGTTTGTCAACAGGCTGCCGTCTCCGATGAACGCACTGGCAATCACGTTCCCGACGATATTGGCTTCTGCGCCCACATATGTTGTCGACGCATTCCCAATCGTGGTCGGCAATCGTTCTTGTGAAAGCGTCCCTTCCGTGAGTAAACTTGCATTTGACGAGCCGACATTTAAGAGCTGCGAGCCGTCCCCAATAAACGTTGTGGACACATTCCCAATCGTGGTCGGCAATCGTCCCTGTGAAAGCGTGCCTTCTGTCAGCAAACTTGCATTCGACGAGCCGACGTTCGTGAGTTGTGACCCGTCCCCAATGAATACGTTGGCTGTCACAGTACCGGTGTCCAGGGATACAAAGACATTCGACAGATCGTTTGTCACCTGCGCGATCTCCAGTTGCTGAGCTTGTGCATTACTCCAGAGGTTAGCAGTGTCGCTCAGCAATCCTGTGATCTCTGTCTGTTGGCTCCCAGTGTTTGCCTGAAGATCACCAATGGCGGTTTGCTGGCTTGCTGCGTTACTCCAGAGGTCGATCAGATCGGTTTGTTGTGCCCCTGCATTTGCCTGAAGATCATCAATTGCAGTTTGCTGGCTTGCTGCGTTACTCCAGAGGTCGATCAGATCGGTTTGTTGTGCCTCTGCATTTGCCTGAAGATCATCAATTGCAGTTTGCTGGCTTGCTGCATTACTCCAGAGGTTGGCAGTGTCACTCTGCAACCCTATGATCTCCGTCTGTTGATCCCCAGCATTAGCCCACAAATCACTGATACTCGTGTCCAGGCCGATCACGTTGGACGAGCTGATATTGCCCCGGATCGTGTCAGCAGCAAAGCTTCCGAAGACCGTCACCAGTGCATCTGATGGACTTTGGGTGGTATTGTTGAGAATGTCCGAGTGACCTGACGCAAACGCCACGTTCCCCCAATTGTACATTTGCATAACCACATTTCCGTCGTCGACAAACCTGGCCAGAGACTCGGCACCGGTCTGCAACACGTCCACTGCAGGTCCCGTACCCTGATTGTGCACCACCAACTGTTCTGAGATATCCACCTGGGACTCTACGTATACGACATTCCCACTATCAATGATCAGATTGCCCTGTAGTCGAGTGTTTCCACGGACTGTGAGGGAATCTGCAATGGTGGTCGGAAGATCTGCAAGGACAGTTGCATACAAATTCCCAGTCGTAAACGTGTCAGTGTACCCCTGTACGGTGGTGCTCAGGGTATCAATATTGCTACGTACATAACTGCTTAGAGCATCCGTATTGGCTGACAGGGTATCCACGTTTGAACTGAGTGTGTCCACGTTGCTGCTGAGCGTGTCTATGTTGCTACGGACGTAGGAACTCAGAGCATCCGTATTGGCTGACAGGGTATCCACGTTTGAACTGAGTGTGTCCACGTTGCTGCTGAGCGTGTCTATGTTGCTACGGACGTAGGAACTCAGAGCGTCTGTGTTTGCTGACAGGGTATCCACGTTTGAACTGAGTGTGTCCACGTTGCTACTGAGAGTATCCACGTTTGAACTGAGCGTGTCCACGTTGCTGCTGAGCGTGTCGATGTTGCTACGGACGTAGGAACTCAGAGCGTCTGTGTTTGCTGACAGGGTATCCACGTTGCTACTGAGCGTGTCTATGTTGCTACTGAGCGTGTCCACGTTGCTACTGAGAGTATCCACGTTGCTGCTGAGCGTGTCTATGTTGCTACGGACGTAGGAACTCAGAGCGTCTGTGTTTGCTGACAGGGTATCCACGTTGCTACTGAGCGTGTCCGCGTTGCTGCTCAGGGTATCAATATTGCTACGTACATAACTGCTTAGAGCATCCGTATTGGCTGACAGGGTATCCACGTTGCTACTGAGAGTATCCACGTTTGAACTGAGTGTGTCCACGTTGCTGCTGAGCGTGTCGATGTTGCTACGGACGTAGCAACTCAGAGCGTCTGTGTTTGCTGAGAGGACATTCACGTTACTGCTGAGCGTAAGGATATTAGCATTCGCAGCCTCGAGCGTTTGGACTAACCCTACAACGTTTGCAGGGACAATGTTACTCACCTGCCAGCCATCACCCACCAAAAAGTCCATCACTGCCGTTTGTCCGGAGATGTTCCCGTACACATGCGGCGTATCAATTGACTGAGAAACGCTCACGTTCCCCAACACACTTACCAGAGCTCCGGTCGGTGCAGTGGACGTATCATTCAACCTGTTATCGAGACCACTCGCAAACGCAACTGACCCTTCATCATAAATTTTAAACACAACATTCCCATCATCCTGTGCTTCCATGATCGGCTGTGCACCCGACTGTTTCACAATCAACGCGGCGCCATCACCTGCATTGTCCACAATGATTTGTTCGGATGTCCGGATTTCAGAGTCAATGTATACCACGTTCCCGCTTGCCACAACGAGGTTCCCGAAGACGCTCAAATTGCCCAGAATGTCGGCGTTGTTCGAAACTGTCAATGTCGGAGTCGTGATGGACTGATCGACAACTGCCGTCTGGCCCAGAAGGTTTCCGTACAATTGAGATGTCTTCACGGAGGTATTTGCAAAGAGTGTCTCAGACGTGATGTTCGGTGCTGTCAACAGAGTATCCACAACAGATGTCTGACCAACCAGGTTTCCGTACAATTGTGCCGTGGTTACAGATGTGTTGGCAAAGAGTGTCTCGGAGGTGATGTTGGGTGCCGTCAATGTATTGAGTACCGCCGACTGGCCAAAGATGTTCCCGAAGACGTTGCCAGTGAGTCCTCCGGATACAGTCACGTTATTCAGCACGGGATTATCACTCAACACCACATTCCCCGTTCCTGTCTTTGTAGTCACGCCCGTGCCTCCGTGCTCAACTGCCAAAACACCGACAGTTGCATTCGACACGTTCAACGTATGCAGTCCGACGCCATTCCCGCTAAAGTTCGCCACGACATTCGCCATCGTCGTGGTCCCTTTGAACACGGCGTTGGTATTCAGCACGACTGCGCCAGTCCCCGTTTTGAAGGTCGTGCCCGTTCCTCCGGCGCTCACCGGTAACAGCCCATTGGCATTCGTTAAGCTGACGTTCCCGATGATGTTGGACGAAATGATATCGCCGACGACAGTCAAACTGTTGCTGATGATGGGATCGACGTTTGCAACCAGGACGTTCCCCGTTCCTGTCCGGTGGGGATCAGCCTCTCGCCATCTCGGCAACACGCCAGTCGTATTTGCCAGGGGGATTCCGTAGGTTCCAAATGCGTTGCCGTGCAAAAAGTCTGTATACACATTCCCATGAATCGTAAGTGCATTACTCACCGACCGTAAATCACCTTCGAGCGTCACGTTTTTGAGGACGGGTTCGACATTGAGGACAGCTGCTGATCGACCGGTGCTGATGGTCACTGCTGTTCCTCCGTGTTGCACGGGCAAGACACCAGTCACGTTGCCCAAATTGATTGTTCCACCGCCCACAACATCTCCTGCACGTTGAATGGCCACGTAATCGATGTATACGTAGTCCGGTACAGGAGTCGTATTCGTAATCAGCCAGCAATCGATCTTTTGAGGGTTTCCGACACCGATATCCTGGCCATTGACGGTCACTCGATCTGTAATTTTGACGTAATTCCAGCCCGGTGATCTGATAATGGATGACGGAATGGGCACAGACGATCCCGGTATCAACACGTTCTGGCCGCCTTCTTTGTTGAAATAGATCTCGTATTCTAGGTACGTCACTGTCGGATCGAGGGCATTCAATCCGGAGTCTGGGCCTGTCGACGTTTTGTCGAACGTGAGTTTCATTGTGCCCTCTTGGGTAAGCGCCGACACGACGAAGTACCCCGTGGTAAACGTGTCAAATTGCCAGTCAGGGACATTTTCGTTCCAGGGCGGCGTCACGAACGACATTCCTTATGAGACTGAAGAGAGATTTATTCTTACACGAGATACCCTACACGAGGTACCGAATGATAACTACACCTGAGCCACCCGCGGCCGGGGTACCGTTATAGTTACTGATGCGACCTCCACCACCACCTGCGCCTCCGCCCAACCCATTCACACCGGCACCAGCGGCAACAGTATCGCGTCCTCCAACACCTCCACAAATTCGGCGAGACAGGCGGTAGACTGTGCGTTCGTGCGGACGACGGTGTACCCCCGCGACGCGAGAAATTATGTAGTTGATATGATGAATATCCCATTTCCTCCCTTGTTCACCCTGCCAGGAGATTATAAGACCCTCCACCCCCTCCACCTAGTCCATCGACCCCAGCCTGACCCCCATTCCCACCACCGCCACTACCCCCAGTGCCGGGTCTTGCTCCCACACCGGGATCCCCACCTCCTCCACCACCACCACCTCCATAATACTTATTTGTCCCAGTAATGTTAGAAGGAATACCGATCCCACCATTTCCACCATAACTATTATTACCGGCGTTCCCATTCCCGCCTGCACCTCCACCTCCACCACCGTTCCTGCTACCACCACCGATACCGCCATTTCCACCCTGTGACCCCGTACCTGCAGTAATTCCGTCACCTCCTCCTCCACCACCGGTACCAAGAGACCCGGCATTTGTTGATTGTTCATCGGCTCCTTGTCCGCCTCCCAAGGCTAACGTTGTATTAAAACCATCTATATAAGAACTACCCCCGTTATTCAATGACCCATCACCCACAAATACATTGTATGATCCAGGAGATAGATACATAATAGAGTCTACTACGGCACCTCCACCACCCCCTCCACCTTCTCCTCCATAAAAGTTATTCTCAGCCGCACCGCCACCGCCACCTCCACCAACCGAGAGAAATCTGATAACGGCCCCACTCGTGACTGTCAGCGTCGAGTTTGATGTAAATATGTACACTGTTAGTGAACCACTTGTTATTGTCTGGGATGCGCCTGATGCGATAAACCTGGTGAAAGACAACGTGAAACTTCTCAAGGAACTCTGCAAATCATCGTCGATTGCTTCTATTGTAAAGTTGTAAGTCGTACTTATGGCATCTGAATTTGTCCCAGATAATTGTCCATTTCCATACAATGTAGTGTTGGGTGGAAGGATACTCACGTTCGAGTAGACGATAGGTGATCCACCACTCTCGCTTGCAGAAAGATTGATGGAAAACGATGCGCCATATGATACATTACTCAAATCAGACCCGGTGCTCCAGACAGGAATGGGATCAAAACTGACACCGTTCACTCTGACCACCGATCCACCCCCAGTTTGGACAATGACATCGTACGTGCCTGTGGACTTTGGGTTAACGCTCACTCGAAGGGGGTGTTGGAATTGACAAATGTGATACTCGCTGCCGCAGTTCCTCCAACGCTCACGGTTGTTCCGACCTCCTCAAAATTGTTCCCTTCGATCGTGAAGTACGACGTGGCTGTGGTGGACAGTGCCAGATCATCAATGGGGTTCCAGCTCGAGTCTGTGATGGTAATTGTATTGATCGACGGTGGAATAGAGATTCCTGTCAATGCACTGCCATCGCCCACAAACTTGCCAGCGCTGATGTTTCCGGTGACACTCACAACGTTGGCCGTGATGTTCGGAACAATAAGGGAGCCGCCCGATTCTCGGATAGTCGCGTCGCCCAAGAACAGGGTTCCCGAAGAGAGGTACAAATCGCGCCACTTAAAATCTGCCGATCCGAGATCCTTGGTCACGTTTGCGGAGGGAAGCAGGTGTGCATCAACTGTGATATTCGATGTACTGGAGAGGTTGGAGACGCTAAGAGTTCCACTCACACTCGCCCCGTTGGAATCCAGACGCAATCGTTCCGTATTATTCGTAAGCAATGACCACAACTGATCCGTCAAATCGTAGCGTGCGAGGGTCTTTTCGTACGAGTTAACGTTCGAGATCTGATCGATCGAAAAGTAACTGTTTTCACCTAACGCGTCCCTGATAAAGGTTCCCATCGTCACGTTCTTTTGTGTTGTCGGTGTGGCGTTGTTGGTCAACACGATTTTGGAGCCGGTGTACTGCCCTGTCGACAATGCATCCAGTTCCAAAACGGGCTGGGCGGATGCAATGGTCACAGAATCGGCAGTCACACTGGTTGCATCAATGGTGTCCAGAGCCTCAGTCAACCCGAGGACATTGGCAGCTTGCAAGTCACTCAGACCACTGCCGTTGCCCACAAAGATGTTTGCAGTCACACTTGTTGCGTCGATGGTATCCAATGCATCCGTAAGACCGACGACGTTGGCAGCCTGAATACTCGTCAACCCAGCAGCGTTTCCGCTCAGGACACCCGAGACGTCCACGCCAGTTGGTGAGATGGTCATGGCATGGACTCCGTTCGCCGCAAAGCCCACGCCGTTAGCATAAAACATCCCACTGTCGAGCGAACTACCGAACGTGTACGGCGGTGCACTCGTGTGTCCATCGTGCATTTCCAACCCCGACTGACGCAAGTTCCCGCGAATGATCGTCGGCATGTTTGTACCGTAGATATTTGTTGAACGTGTCGAGAATATAGCGCTTAAAGGAACACGAACGGGCACCATGACATCGCACCCCCAGGCATACACGGTCCCTCTCCCACGAGTGTATGGTAGGTACCTACCAACCACAGGACGTTCGTGACCCTGACCCATGCAGATCTCGCCAATGTAGCCGGGATAGTCTTACATCACGTGGAATCGTGTTTTCGTCAAGAGGCAGCAGTTGTAGAATCTCTGCTGGCTGCTGAAGATGTTACAAGAGGTTGATGTTGAGGCACACTTTAATCAATAAAGAACTCAGCAATGCCGAAGAGGGAACCGGCAAGCAGTCCGACGGTCGTGATCCCGAACACCGTCATATGTGTGCTTGTGGCGTCACCGATGTAGGGGAACCTGACAAGGGCTCCGTACCAGTACAACACGAGACACACGATGAGGAACACGGCCACACGGCGGGCGTACTTGTCCACCAATCCTGCAAGCTTATGTTTTGACGACGGGTGGTGAGGGTATTGCTGCTGTTGAGGATGCGACGGCGGGGGGTACTGTTGAAACTGCTGGAGGTGGTGAGGCGGCTGCTGTGGTGGCGGAGGATGACGGTAATACCGCTGTCGAGGCTGTTGCTGCTGCTGAGGAGGCGGTGGTCGAGGTGGTTGCGGTCGTTGCTGATGTTGTTGTTCCGGGGGGTCTGCAAACCGGACTTGCTTTTCCGGGACAGGGACGTCGGGGGAGTACACGGGTGCCTGCAGGGGGTCCCGCCCGCTGTTGGAAGTTACTTGGGGCACATTCAGCTTGCTCAGGGGCGTCGCATTCGTATCATCTCCAAACACGCTCTCGTCTGGCATTAGTCATGCTTCATATTTTTTTGACTGCCAAAAAACGACAGAAGCACGTGTCGCACGTCATCCTCGATCTTTAAACGAAGCATAAATGGATCGACGGCCATCTCCAGCATGACGGGCATGAGAGCGTCAATAATCACGAAGTCGGGGTCAACGGATTTGCATAATCCCTCCAGCAGCGTGAACGACCGAATAATCATAAAGACGTTGTTACTGAATGACACGTTGGGGTTGGAGCTCACGGGTGCCGTCTTCATCAGGGCCGTAAACTGCTCAATGTCCGTGATTTCAACGTAGTCTAGGATGTTGGTGATAAAGGTTCGCAACATCTCCATATCGTCTTCCGTGGGTGTTCCAGTCAAGTACCCGTATTCCAGCATATACTGCAGCATCAGGTCCGTGTTTCTATTCAAATAACTCACCATCAACGCCTTCATACCCAAGACCATCGATTCCGGGATCTTCATCACGCTCCCGAAATCGTACAGC
>Ga0209932_1000158_pt1 | contig 18849 bp, 25 predicted proteins | sample SalPon2_B_H2O_MG_2_FD_185728 | JGI IMG/M metagenome (GOLD analysis project Ga0209932, IMG submission 185728) | Salt pond water microbial communities from South San Francisco under conditions of wetland restoration - Salt Pond MetaG SF2_B_H2O_MG... ...
GTCTCATCAAAAAGCTGTGTACACTCTTGAACTTACTGGAGATGGCTAAAGCTACGTGGGTTCCTATCGCCTTCCTCGTGGAGCGTGGACAACAAATCAAGGTATTCTCCCAGCTGTCGAAAAAGGCTCGCGAACTCGGGTACATGGTCCCGACGATCAAGTACGGAGCTATTCCCGAAGAGCCCTATGAGGGTGCTACGGTTCTCGAGGCACAAAAAGGTGCGTATTATACCCCTATTACCGCCCTAGATTTTGAAGCCCTGTATCCTAGTATCATGATGGCGCATAATCTTTGTTACTCTACGTACGTCATGAATGAGAAGGATTACGGGAACGTCCCTGGTGTTGAATACGAAACCTTCAAGGTTGGTGAAAAGACGTATAAGTTTGCCCAAGGTGTACCGAGTCTTCTTCCAGCTATCCTTCTCGAGCTTAAACAGTTTCGTAAGAAAGCGAAAAAGGACATGGCCGCAGCTACAGGTTCGATGAAAGAAGTCTACAACGGTAAACAGTTGGCGTACAAGATTTCCATGAACTCCGTCTATGGTTTCACCGGTGCGGGTAAGGGTATTCTTCCGTGTGTACCTATCGCCTCTACGACGACGTGTAGGGGTCGCGGTATGATTGAAGAGACGAAGAACTATGTAGAGGCTAACTTTCCCGGTGCCAAGGTCAGGTACGGGGACACGGATTCCGTCATGGTCGAGTTTGACGTCGGTGAGCGTAAGGGTAAGGAAGCGATCGAGTACAGTTGGGAATTGGGTGAGAGAGCCGCAGAAGAGTGTAGCGCCCTCTTCAAAAAACCAAACAATTTGGAGCTCGAAAAGGTCTATTGGCCTTATTTCCTCTATTCAAAAAAGCGTTACGCCGCTAAACTGTGGACAAAAGGAAAAGATGACCAGATGCACATGGACTACATAGACGTGAAGGGTCTCCAGCTCGTACGCCGTGATAACACGCCTCACGTTCGAGAAGTCTGCAAGGAACTCCTCGATGTAGTACTCGACGCCCCGGATACCGGTCCGCCTAAGGAACTGGCGCGGGAACGTGCATCTCAGCTCCTCGCCGGTGAGGTACCGAACGAGAAGCTCATCCTGAGTCAGTCTCTTGCTGATACATACAAGGTTGGCGGTAAATCCGTATCGATCATGAGTCCTGAAAGTATGCACATTAACCAAGCGCACGTACAAGTGGTTAATAAGATGCGCCAACGTAAGCCCGGTTCGGAGCCCCAATCGGGTGATCGTGTACCTTACCTACTCACCAAGACGGATAACCCCAAAGCCAAAGCTTTTGAAAAATCTGAAGACCCAAAATACGTAGAAGAAAACAACGTCCCTATTGACTATCACTACTACTTCGAAAACAAGTTTCTAAACCCTGTGTGCGACCTACTCGATCCACTGTACGAGAATACCAAACAGGAAATCTTTGGTGACATCATAGCTGAACATAAACCCCAAAAGAAGAAGACTGGTCCAGCCCTGAGTACCATGAAACGAGAACAGCTCATCGAGGAGTGTCAAAAGAACAACTTGGACGATACGGGTAAGGTTGCAGAACTTCGAGATCGTATTAAAGCATTTCGACAAAGACAAAATTCGGTTGACGACTTATTTAAAAATTACGAACAAAGTATGAGTAAGGATGAGTAACAAACGTATCGTCAAAATTGTTATGGAAAATGTGAAACAACTCATCAGTGATCAACTTCCCGCTCTCATCGAGGATGCGATCGACGAAATCGTACACGAAAAGGTGGATGAAGAACTCTCGCAAAGTGGGCGAGAGAAGATGGCCGAGGTTCTTGACCATATCCACAAAAAACATCAGATCCCTCTCGACCTCTTACTGCGCGACGGGGAAGAGGCATACAACACGGACATCTGCAAGGGAATCATCAAGGATTCCAACGGTACCACACGTAGGTGTAGCTTCAAGGCTAAGTGTGAGGGGTACTGTAAGTTCCACAAGGAACAGGGTGAGAAAATCCAGAGACGTACGCTGACTAGTGACGATCATTTCGAAAACGCGTGTAACGAAATTGATGAAGCGCGTTCGGAGCTTAGAGATTTGGGTATATTTTAGTGTAATGAACAAATCGACTATTCTACTATCATCAATCAACAGCTTTTATGGAGACGAAAAGAATCGAACTAAACTCATGAACATCTTAGACAAAACAAGTGGCATTTCACTCCGGAATCTTGAGTGGTTTATCACGAACTACGCGAAAAAGAATAACACATCTTATACCACCACCGATGGTAAACTCTTCACTGTACACTGTGCGTACAAGAGCAGTCTTGATGGCTATTCGAAGAAACTCTTTGATCCCTTCTGTCGGTCAGCCAAGTTTGCGTATACTATTCCGGGTACATCTCAGGAAATTCATACAACGCTGGCACAGCTGAATTTCATAAAATGGTGCATCAAGAATAACATCATCGAGTACATAGCAAACAACAAGAACTCATTGTTTAGTAAGCAAGTGACATGAAACCCTTGTCAAAAATATACGTCTGATACCCCGTGTAGTACATGTGAAGTGAATACGTCTTTGTCGCCGTGTCAACGAGTGAACTCGCAGACGTGTCTAACTTCACTTCGATTGAAGTCTTATCGGATTGTATCTGACTAAAATCCAAGTTCCCCGATGGTTCCACATTAATCGGATTCATCGAGAAACTGTATGTGTATATGTTGCGTATAGGCCTAGAAAGCCTGTTCCTGAACGGAATCAGGTACTTGTAATAATTATGATTTGTGTTGGATACGTTTGGTAATCGCTCACCGTTTATGTAAAAACTCGCCTCGCTCATGATCGGGTAGAAGAATGTCTGAACCTCATCGAAATTGACGTTGGACGAAAAGTTGAAACGGTTTTGGTAATACTTCTCTTCTTGTAAGAGTTTACCACCCGAGGAGTCCGACGCGTCTTCAAATTCGGTGTTGCGTAAAAACCAGTGAATGCACTTCACCGGAATGTCTGGAACGAGATTGTTTCTGATGGTGTCTTTATTTAAATCACTCACTATGGATGGGTGTTTACGTACGATATCTGTCACAAACGTTTGACGCTCCGTCGCAAAAAACTTGCGCTCCTCGGGGCTCACGGTAATCTCTTCGGTGATGAGTCTAAACTCTGGAAGCTGTATAGCCGAGCCGGTATCAGTGAAGAACGATTGTTTGTGAAACTCCAACTCAAACTCAATCTTTTGACGATGCACCGCACATATGGGAAAGTACGGACGGTTGGGTTTATTCGAAGCGTATTCGTCACTCGCATACTTCCTCGAAAAGAAGAAGTGGAGGGGAATCACGAGATCAGATGAGTACTGCGCGTAATCGTCGAAGTTGTCTAGAGTGGAATCATCGTAACCAATACTTCTATTCACAAGAAATCTATTCGCCACCTTTTCAGACATTTCTAAATAAAGCTCATCGTATATGATTCCCCAGTCATCGTGAATTTTCTCCACCTCGAGTTCATCGACAAACATGGTGACACTCTTGAGAATGTGTCTACCCAATTGATCCGCAAAATTTTTACCTGCACCGAAATCGGTCAGACCAGGCATGGTAATACTCAACCACATGTTACTCAAAAGATCACCCATATTTTGAGGGTGAAACTGAACCTTTATCGTTTGACCAAATGGCCACCCGGTCACCTGACCCGGGTTAATGATATTACGACTTCTGTGATACTTCCTAAATTCAGAGTGTCGTGTCATGTCCCGGTCCTTAAAGAACGAGTCTTCTGGGTCTTTGGAAAGTAAGTGTAGATCTTGCTTTCCAATAGCTTTGAGAGAAATCTTAGCGGCTTCACCCATACTTATCTATTGTCTACATATTTTTAATATCCGTTTCCCACATGTTCACGGGTGTTGTAGACCTCATAAGTTCGAGTTCCCTTTTCGCCTGTTCGGATTCCTTCAGAAGTTCTCGTACGCTTTCTTCCGTGTATTGAACGGTCTTAATGTTTAGGAGATAGTCCCAAGACCCATTGATTTGGGGGAAGAGACTGGAAAGTTGGTTCTCAAGTTCTTGCTTTTTACGGCGGAAGACGATGATGTCACCGTTGATGACCATAGTGACAAACTTCGACTTGTATTCACACATCTTCGATTTTGCCTCGAGAACCTTGATGAGATACTCCTTTCGCTTTTTGTAATATTCGTAACGGAGTTTGATGAAGTCACTCAAAATTTCTTCCGGTGTGTTGTATTTGTGAATACCCCGCGTCGGGTGGAAAAGATGCATGTTTGATGTACGAATAACCTTTTCCAGTTTAAGATCCTTCACGGCATCCTTACCGTTATACTCTTGAATGAGGAAATCCACGTTTTCCGTCGTACTGTTATTGGTAAAGCTACCGATGATCTTCTTTTCGACGAGGCTATCCAGGTGTTCTTTGTAATCCTGTGTCCACCGACCCGGTGGAAGTTCAGTCACCTTGATCGTCTTACCGACACACGTCCAAAGACCCCGGGTCACCCATGAATCGTCATCTTGTTCGAAAACTTTACCCTTGAAACCCCTGAACCACGGCTTCATTCGCTTGAGGCTCTTGTTGTGGAGAAAGTTGAGAATGTTCTCACGGATATCCTCCGGGTTGAACGGAGGTACGTAGCAACTGAAGCCGGTACCAATGCCTTCTGTACCATTCACGAGAACCATAGGAAGAGTAGGCATGTAAAAGTCGGGTTCGATGGAGCGACCATCATCATCCAAATAGTTGAGAATGGCGTCATCCTTGGGGTCGAACAGTTTTCGAGCTTCTGGTGTCAGTCGTGTGAAGATGTACCTCGTCTGAGACGCATCCTTGCCGCCCATGAGCCTGGTTCCGAATTGACCACAAGGTTCAAGAAGATTGATGTTGTTACTGCCCGTATAGTCATTCGCCAACTTCACGATCGTTTCTGCCAGGGATACTTCACCGTGATGATAGGCGCTCTTCTCAGCCACAAAAGCAGCCAACTGTGCCACCTTCATCTCGGCAGTCAAATTCTTCTGGAAACAGGAATACATAACCTTCCGTTGGGACGGTTTGAGTCCATCACACACGTGGGCGATGGAACGTTTGAGGTCTGCGAGTGAAAAGTTCACAAGGTCCTTGTGTACAAAGTCGGTGATGCCCAGTTGCTTGACTTTACCGTATGGAATTTCGAGGTCCTTTGGATTTTTTGCTGTACTCTCCAGAAGCCACGTCTTACGGTCATCAGCCTTCTTTTTGTCAAAAGCCAAAACGATAGACTCGTCGGTCATGGTGTCAACATCAAACTTGACTGTGAGGTCCTCGATTTTAGAGAAATACTCACGGGCTTCTTTTGAGGTCGAGGTACCGAGACCCTTGTAGTACTTAATGCGCCACCCGGATTGGCCAGTACCGTACCACGCACGAAATGCTGAATCCGTGTAGAAGGATTTCGTTTGGGTACCACGGGTAGCCTTGATGATGGGTGTCACCATAGATACCACGAAACCCAACTTGAGGAGGCTGGGCCAGAAATAATGGAGTTGATTGAGAATCAAACCCTTAATGTGGGAACCATCGTTATCCGCATCCGTCATAATCATGAGACGACCGTAGCGAAGCTCTGATACGTTGTTGTACTCCTTGCCTTGTTGCAAACCAAGAATCTTCTTGAGATCGTTGAATTCCTGATTCGAAGTCAACTGTGCGACAGAGGCGTCACGCACGTTCTTGCATTTACCCCGAAGAGGAAAGACTCCGTAGTGGTCCCTTCCAACCACAGAGAGACCGGCGACAGCGAGGGTCTTTGCTGAGTCACCCTCAGTCACGATGAGTGTGCACCGTCCAGATTGAGCTGTACCTGCCTTGTTGGCATCATCGAGCTTTGGGATCCCTGTAATTTTACTCTTACGAGCTCCTCCATCAGTCTTAGCCAACTCTTTCATCTCCTTGAATTTCGAAAGCGCCGTGAGTTCATCTGAAACACCCGTCTTCAAAACGTTTTTGACAAAGGTTTTGGGCATCTCAAATTTGGACCCAAAATCTTGAGCCTTGAGGGTACACTCAGACTTGACCTGACTCGAGAAGGTTGGGTTCTCGAGGGTTGCCTTCACGAAGATGGCGAACGTGTTTTTGACCTGTTGAGGCTTGAGCTTGATCTTCTTGGCCATCTCTTCGATAATTCCAGAAGCGATGAGTGAGGCAGCATGGTCAACATGCGTACCACCCTTAGTGGTGCAGATACCGTTCACGAACGATACCTGTTGCATTCCATCCTCAGATGGTCCGACACATACGGACCAGCGGTCGGTTGTAGCACTGTGTACTTTGTCAAAGCCGTGCATCTTCGCATAAGCTTCAAAGTTTTGTTTGGGAAGAACTTCACCATTAAACTTCACTTTGCAATTTGCTGAAGTGCAGATGTTCGCGTCCCACACCCTCTTTTGAAAAATCTTGTAGATGGAGTTGTCCATTTTGGACATCTTGAAACGTCCCCAATCTGGGGTGAAAGTTACAGCCACGGAAGATGTAGCACCTGCATGTTTTTTGATTTTTGGAGGTTCACAAACGGACATATTTTTGGACCATTTTTGGGTGTACGTTTGCTTTGTTTCGTGGTCTTTGATCGCGATTGAAAAATCGCTCGAATAAATATTCGTTAACTTGGCTCCATATCCGTTCCTACCTCCGACTATCCGCTTTTGGCTGTCATCATAGTTGGTACTTGTTAGGAGATGTCCAAATACGAGTTCGGGGTTCCAGACGTTCTCCTTATCGTTAAACTTGATACCGATACCCCCGAGTGGTCCGTTGTTTTCAATGGTGACCGCACCAGTCTCTTTCTCAATAGAAACAGAGATGGCTGTCACATTCTTGGGATGAAGGGAGTTACGATCGATCGCATTCACGAGGATCTCGTCGAAGATTTTCAATAGGGCTGGGGAGTACTTGATGTTCTTCTTCTCGAATTTCTTCCCATTGAGAATCCAGTAAGGTTCAGTGCTCGAATCAACCGGGCCCACGTATGAGTCGGGTCGTTTGAGTACGTGTTCGATATGACTAAGTTTCTGAACTGATTCCATACTTTCTTGAATTTATTACAACTCTAATCTCTAACTTAGGTTCGAATCACTCTTTCTTGGTTCCCGTCGCTGACAACGACTCCCACCATTCTCATCTGATCAAAGGTGTCGGCTGGTTTATGATGGGTTTGGTGCACGTTCCTGTTTCGTCTTCTCGTGGGTTCGATCCCTCTGGCACGCAAATACCTTGCTCGAACTTGATAGAGTGTAACGCCATGTTCGTCGCGAACAGTCTGCCAACCATTCGGTCCGTAACCGAAGATTGTTTTCACAAACTCGTTAAGGGAAAATGGTGCGGTTCTCCCACCGATACCAAATGTGATGGTCCCATCTGAGTTCAAAATCCCTATACATACACCCATGTTACGGGGAAGTGTAACTGAGACATGGCTGTTGACGCGAAGTTCTCCTGCGCGGATCAAATCGATAAGCGACACGTTCGAGTAAGTCATTGTTTTTTTTACTTAATTTTGAAGAAGATTGTGTTCACTTAGGTTTAAAAATATTAATCTATAGAAAAATACATGCTCACTCTTTGCCAGAAGCCCATCGCACCAGTGCGTAAGATTGAACGCCGTATCAACAAGGTCGCGGTGGGCTCGGCAGTAAAAGTCATCGACAAACTCTACGAGGGGCGTGACTACGCTCGGTTCTATGTTCTCGAAACGGTCGCGAGAGTTCCCTATTTTTCGTTCGTCTCCGTGTTACACCTTTACGAAACGTTGGGACTGTGGAGAAAGGCTGATTACTTGGAGACCCATTTTGCACAGACTATGAATGAGTACCACCATCTTCTCATCATGGAAGAGTTGGGTGGTGACGAGCGCTACGTGGATCGATTCTTTGCACAACACGTAGCTTTCTTTTACTATTGGCTCACGTGTTTGATTTATGTGGTGTCCCCGTGTATGGCGTATAACCTGTCTGAACAGATTGAAGAGCATGCGTATCACACATATGACGAGTTTGTCAAGAATCATGGTACGAGTCTCTCACTCGAGAAGGCACCGGTCGTAGCTTCGGATTATTACGGTGATGCGACGAGCCTTCATGATGTGTTTGTAAATGTACGCGACGATGAAGGTAAGCACGTGAAAACAATGCAAACTTATCAATTAGAGCTGGATGAAAGATGAAAGTAATATTTAAATATCATGTACGGTGGTATTAACATGAATATATTGAACATACACTAACGTGTGACCGCCTTTTTAATACCCTCTACTATTTTCACCACTGAAACTGCATACGAAAACATGTAAAACATTTTCAATGGGAATGACACACCGAACCCTGGGAGGACAACCTTGGGTCTGCTTAACTTTTTGTGTATTCGCTTGATAGAATCACATGTTTTGATATATTGCCCCTCAGACATGTGATTTTTAGTGTCATCTATAGTATTCATCACTACAAGTAGATCTTTATCCACCGCCATAACTTATGGTGATAATTTTTCTTTGGATATCTTAAGAGATGTACTTCTATTTCATCATCGCCATATTCATTCTCATCGTGATGATGCAGAACAAGACGAGAGGTATGAAACATTCCATCGAGAAACTTATCCGCCAGTCGGCTCGGTATGCGACAGCGGCGCAACAAGATAAGTCACCTGTCGTGGCTATTCTTCACGCGAATTACGCCGCGGCTTACCTCTACGCTCTCAAAGATATCGCGACGAATAGCCAGATTCACAACGCGACGGGTATTGATGTTAAGAAGTTCACCGAGCACGTGATCAACGTACAAGACATGGTTACTAAAAAGACGACCGAGACGTGTCCGGAATTTGCGGGACAAGTTGACATTTATCTCGCAGAAATCGGAGGTGAAGCTTGAACACCTAAGTAAATCATAAAAACGTGAAAAGTAAGAAACAAATATGGAAGTCATTCGTGATCAACTTTGGCAGGACTGCCTCGCGAACGCCGTCAAGATGCACCGACTTGCCGATGCGGATGACCGGTGCATCAAACTCGCGGACGCAACGTGGAAGTGCAAGATGGCTTACAAAAAGCACGAGGCTAAGAAGGATGAGCGCAAGATCATCGTGATTGATAAGGCTCCAGAGGTGCGGGCCGTGCAGCAACGTTCACAGAGTAAAATTTGCATGGCAACAACCATGTCGGGAAAGCAATGTTCTTTCAAGGCGGTGTGTGGAGATTTCTGTAAGAAGCACAGAATCGACAAGGAAGTCATTGGAAAGAAAATCGTGTAGTATAGTAAATGATGCTAGACCAAGAAAGTCTTAGGCCTGTAATAATAGCGATGACTCTTTACATCACTATAAGTGTTCTCGTACCTCGTATCATCACCAAACCCACCGGTTTCCAGCCTCTCGATGACCTCGTGATGACTATCATCGCCCAGAAGGGTTCACTCATGAGTGGTACTATTCTCATCGGTCTTATCATTCTCGCCACCAATTATATTCAGGATGAACTCTTGTAAAACGTTTTCCTTCCCAACAAGCTTTTTAGTATGTTCGTGATCCATATGACGAACCCTGTTATCGTACGCGTGCCTCATGAACTCCAAGAGTTGGTCGAAATTGGGTTTACCCCAAGTCATTCCCTTCTTGAAGAGAAAATCGTCCCTCTCCAACTCTTGAAGTTCACAATCGATCGTATAGGGAGTTTTCACATACTCCGGCGCTCCACCGTAATTGGTTATGATGACCGGTTTGTCCCTGAGTGCTGCTTCTACTGCACCCATACCCACACCCTCGGAATGAGAAAAGCTGACGTAACAATCACATCTATCATGTAGAGCATTCATATCCTCATTCGATATCAAACCGTTAATGACTTCTACTTTTGGAAGTTGAACGTCGACGTCTCTTCCGCACGTAGCCTTTACGACCAATCGAGAATTGGGTTCATTGAGGCGCACGAAAGCTTGAAGTATTTCGTGAAACTTCTTTCTCGGGTCGAGAATATTCCCAATGTGGTAGAACGTGTACGGACGTTCTCTAGGAGTTGGAATATGCGCGTGAATGACGAAGAATTCATTCTCCGGAAACTGTCTCGAGAGTACTTTTTTACAGAATTCACTCGGTACGGCCACCCTCTTAAACTCTTTCATGATTTTTCCATAGTCTTCGTGGACAGTCTCCGTTTCACAAACGGTCATACACGCTAGGTTCTTTACCCGTGTTTTTGCATACTTGACATATTCGAGGTGGTCGTTGGTCGGTAACATGAAAATGAGTCCGTGTTCAGTCTCAGGAAGTTCCTTACCGATGAGAAAGTAACCACCTTCAGGCCGAAACACGTTTACGTATTTCTGTGCATGCTGACCAATTCCAGTTATGAGATTCGGACCTATGATAATCATCTAGGTATAAAGATAATCTTTCTTTTATATATAGTAACATGTCGCTCCGCAAGGAAATTGAAGATGAAATGCAGCGTACCCGCCTCGATAAGGGCCGCCTATTTGACCTCCTTCTCAAGATGGTAGACCAGGGTGGTGCTGGTGGCGAAGGCTCTCAGGGTCCCGTCGGTCCCGTGGGTCCTACCGGTCCCCACGGCCCTCCCGGTCCTGCCGGCCCTGCTGGTCCCGCTTGCGCTTGTAAGTGCGTGTCCGCCAAGGCTCCCGCTAAGGCGACCACGACGAAGAAGGCTCCCGCGAAGAAGAAGACGCCCGAGGCCTAAATATATATAAAGTTCTGAAACCCGTTATAAATAGATGCTGGCTATCACCCCATTTCGTATTTATAACACTGCCAACAATGAGTCCAAGCGACCCAAGCATATTCGAAAACGTCAGTTTGTAGTGAAAAAACCAGAGTATTTTGACCCCGTAGAGATTCACCGTCTCAGGGAACAGGTTTCGAAGTACAAACGTGGTCAGGCTAAGCTCAAGAGACTGGCACAATGGAACATGCGCTCGGCTAAGTCATCTATCAAGGATATACAAGAGACGCTCGAAATCTTGGAAGACCTATATGGGGATGAGGCTTTCGATAGCGTTGACGAAAGGGAATCGCGTGGGGAATAATTCCACTCTTGTACACCGAACCTAAAAACAAACCGGCTGAAAGCGCTCTCGTGGGGAGTACCCCGAAGCGAGCCGGAATCGTGTAAATCCCGTTTTGTATATCATCCTCTACATCTTCTATGTCCGCTGAATTTGATACACTCGACGCGAGAAGTCCCATTGCTATGACCTGATCCTGAACTATATCCGTGTGAGCTATGAGATGTGGTACAACACTGATAGCTCCCGCCCAAAATGTCCCGACGTAGAATGGTTTGAGTAGTGGTAGATTTTGTTTAAATGAAGGATACAGTAAAATTGAAAGTATTTCTGGAGCGACGTATTTCGTTTCATCGGAGTACCAAAGTATAAGATTTGCTATGAGAAGTGCCGCGGCTATGGATTCGGGTGAGTCTTCGGTTTTTCCGTCGAGGTACCTATCCGCTCCGTAGGCCCATCGAGCCGATGCCATAATGTACAGCAACGGTAAAGGTTCGAGGGGTGTTCCCGAACACAGTGCTAATACAGACATGATTGTTCCAACTTCCATCTGTGTATTAGTATTACTTGTCACCATAAATTTCGAGAATATCTCGCACGATGAGACTAAGTTAAAAGTTTAAAGTTATTAGGATACATGGGAATTTATTTTTTTCCAAGCGAATTTGTTTATTGGACAGAAAATACCGAACACTCAAAGATGAAGGATAAACTCATGGCGAAAATAAAATCCACTGAGAATACTTACAAGGATAATACTCCTGGTGTATTTAACGCTTTTACGAGTTTTTCATCGACAGAAGCTAATAAAGAAATGTCATTTTTAGGCGAACCAGATGTTTTAGAAGCTCTCGTTTTCAAACCGTATAAGCAAATGATTAAGGAATATAATCTAAGGGGACATACGGATAAATTAGTGATTGATAAATGCGTCGTAGACGCTGGTTGGTATACGAAATATGAACGTGGTGGAGGGTTTAAAATCCATAATCATGAGACGTGTGCGATACAACAAGAAGGAGATATATTTAAGAGTGCATTTTCTTTTATTTACATACTGAATGACAAAAATGAAAACAATGGCACGGAGTTCATCGTTCCTTACATGTGTAAAACGTCAGCAACTCCGGACGAGGATTACTCGTTTGATACTGGTGACGTTTCAGAAATTAAAGAGGGTAGTATTATAGTGTTTCCATCATCTCTATATCATCATGTTAACCCTTGTTCCATCCCCGGTCGTATAACTATATCTTACAATATGAAATGTTGTCACGCGTCACCATAAATTTCGAGAATATCTCGCACGATGGGACTTCTTTCTATATCGGCAAAATCAAATGTTATACACTCAATACGTTTGTGGTGCTTCCCTTCCAACTTTGTCCAGATGTCTTTTAGACCGTTGTCCTCATACTTTCTATCATGTTGTTTGGGATCACCCGTAATAACCATTTTACAACCTTCGCCTATACGCGTGAGGAGCATTTTCATCTGATTGGGCGTCGAGTTTTGCATCTCGTCGGCAATCACAAAAGCATTCTTAAACGTTCTTCCTCGCATGTAGGCCAAAGGACATATCTCGATGACCTTTTCTTTAATCATATACTGAATCTCACTTTGGTTATAAAACTCACCAAACACATCCATAATTGGACGCGTCCACGGATCCATCTTCTCTTCCAAAGTTCCTGGTAGGTATCCTATGTCTTCTTCTACTGATACAACGGGTCTAGTTAATACAATTTTCTTGAAGGTTTTGTCGTTGTATCCAGCTATGGCGGCGTAACACGCTAACATCGTTTTACCCGTCCCCGCCGGTCCTATCGCAAAAACCATGGGTTTACTAATACTGTACAAGACTCGGTTATAATTCTTCTGATTCTCACTTTTCGGTGTCACTGTTGGATGTACCACTTGTATATCCATCTCCTCTTCGAAGTAATAATCATTTTCATCATAAGACGATGAGAGTGAAAATTTTAAACTGTTGCGACCCTTTTTACCTCCCATACTTTTTACGCAGAAGATTTATTGACCCACCAAATAAACCCACCTAATATTGAGACCAAAATGGCGACTAAAAGACCAAATGAGTATTTTTTAGGGTTTTCGTCTGGAGGTTTTTCGGGTAACCTCTCAACATTTTCATTGAGTCTGTCGATTTTTTTCAAAAGTTTTTCGAGTGCAATTAGAATTTGAAGTTCACGGTCTTTTGGTTTTTCTTTTACGTTTTGTGTAGTCACCTCGAGTATCATGTACCACTTGGCATCAGGTTGGAGTGTCATGTAGTCTCCGTCATCTTGTTGTTCGTTGATTGTGAAATTTAGTTTTTTGATTGAGATTGGATTGAAGTAATTTGTTTGTTGGTTGAATCTTCGCCATTGTTTATCACGTAAGATGAGACTGCTACTTCCGGAGAAGTGTCGTTCGAGTGGAACTCTAGCAAGTATCTGTCCTTGTCTTTCGTCAAGGATTTGAGCCACCTTTGGAACTTCCGGACAGACAATATCCACATATTTCGCGATGTTCGTGGTTCCGCTACCACCACTGTCACCGATTTGTGTGATGTAAAAGTCGACGACCTTTATACCAAGCACTCGACTCATGTCTTCCACGTGAGTGTTTGACTCCAGTGTGAGGTCGAGAGAGAAGGTGTTGTTCGTGCCGTTCACAAAGTCAGAATCTAACACTACGTACTGAACCTTTTTAGGTATGTCGTCAAGTGACATTTCTAATATCACTAGAGATTATATTATGCCCCCAGTTCCTCCAATCGCAAAGATTTCGATAGGACTAAACACGACTTTATTTACTCTCGTAGCCGTGGATGTTTACAAGGGGTATAAAAAAATGGCTGTTAAAGTTAATAAAAAATGATTTACACTCAGGCGATTCCCCAGGCTATCATGAGCATGGGTCCGACTTACCTTACGAACATCTACAAGTGGGTCAAGATGGCTTTGTGGGACGCCCCATATAGGGTGTGGCTCGATGTCGAACTCGAGAAGCTCGCCATCGAGAGATCCATGTGCAGTCAAAAAGAGGAGGACTGCGATGAGAAGTGCGAGTAAGACCTAAGTAACGCACAAAGAAATGAAAAATTAACAATGAACGATTTCGTGATCCCCATTAACGAACTCTTTGTCCACTCCAGTGTACCTTTTGGTGTTCCTGGATTGGCCACAGACGATCTGAGATTTGCATTCTTACAGGCTACCGAACCACTGTGCCCCGACGTACAGCGAAAGATCTGGGAAGAAGTCCTCTACTGCACTGTTCCCATCGAACCTCCCCCGGCTCCCAAGAAGAAATGTTCGATTATTTACGAAAGGTCGTCGGTGTCTTTACCCAAGAACCTGTTCGACCCGAAATGAGTCTCGCCGATAAGCTTTTGTCCCGGGAACTCATAGAGACGACAAACGATTGTGGTGAGAAGCGCTACATCGAAGTTGCTAAAAGTGAAAGGGGTGAAAGACGTGTAACCCTTGAAATTCTCCTTACGAAGTGTAAAAGACTCTTATCCTTCGTATCGAAAAAGAGTTATGTGAATGATGAGTACATGGATGTGTTGGATATACACGATAAGATCAGGAATGCTATGTACAAAGATGATGACATAACACCTCTCATCGAAGAATTTGAGCATGTACAAAAATTTATCAAGAGAAGTTCGAGGTCTTTTAAGGACCTAAGTAGCGCGCATTTGTTGTAATATTAAGAACAAAATGGATCTATTTCATAAAATTCAAAGTCTCGTAGATAAAAACTGTGATAAGATCCCCGAGGGGGACTATCTGGAGTTGTGTAACACGATCAGAGACTTGAGAGATAAAGTGAAACCACCCCGGTTTCTCTTGGATCAGAACCAACCTCTCACGATAAGTGATTACGACCCTCAAAGGGACGGGCCACCAGTCTATGTAACTGATGGTCAACCACGGGAATGGATCGATGAGGAGCATCCGGGTCTCAGTGTATTCTTAGAACAACTCCACGCAGAGTGGGCGGCGACCGACCAAGGTGAACGAGTTACTTACTGTCCTCCGCAAAGACAGGAAATTGAAAATGAAACCTAAGTAGAAGTTAGAATTTTTAATTTTCAACTGAAAAAATGGAAGATCTCCAAAGTCTTATGGCCTGCCTCGACGACATCTCCGGCAAGATCGGAGATGGCATGTACTTGGACATGGCTGACAAACTCAAACGCATCCACGACAAGCTCAACGGCGACAAGCCATTCCACGAAGACTCCTTCTACTACAGCGATGACGATTCGGAACTTGACAGCAACAGTGACGATGACGACGACAGCGACTACGAGGCGCACAATGAGGCTGCGCGCGAGGCCGACGAGCGAGCACGCCGAGAGGTTAGCATTCAAATCATCAGGGATCATCTTCTGGACTATGTGAGGAGCATGCACCAGGCGTGGGCGGAGGTTCAGAAGTGGGAAAAAGAGGTGAAGAAAGAGCAGGCACGAGCTCCGCCACTTATCACACGTATGACTACGGCGCGGAAGAAGCGGGCTATTCAGAGGTGGTGTGAAAAGAACGTCCATTGTGCTACTGGTGGTGAGGCTGGGGAGTTCGTTGGTCATATTACCACCACCGTGCCCCACAGCTCCTGGACCTGGAAAAACCTGGTGGAAAACGGTCTTCGCACGATCGTCATGGAAATTGGAACGGATAACGAGATTGTAAGGGCGAAGAGGGGTTTCATGTGTTATGATGAACTTTCTCTCGCAACGATCCAAAAACTTCATGCCTTTGAGAAGAAGATTTATGACGACTTCAAGGACGAATGTAACAGTTTGCGCAGTATCAACGATACCTTCATCGAAAATGCGAAAGCAAATGTCTGCAAGTATGAAGAATCTATGCAAAGGTGGGAGATGTGCGCGAGGGAAGAGGAAAACAAGTTGAGGCGACTTGGTGCCCGTGTCTATGCTCGCGATAGCTGGGACGCGGAATTCCGTGATTTTTGGGTGGATGACGACGATGGACTATTGGTGGATGACCCTTAAAGTTTTTAGCCGTGTACTATAGTAATGAACGTACTTCAGAATGTAATGCAACTCATAGACAGTATATCTGATAAAATCCCCGAGAACGTCTACCTAACTCTGTGTACCGAGTTAAAGAAACTGTACTCTTTCATTCCTCGACCAGCTCTTTCTAGAACAAATAGTGCAACCAATATACCCTCATCATCACCCGCAAATGGATTTTGGTTTAGATGACACCTAAGTCGACCTCAACTTTTGTAATTTTCAACAAACAAACAACATGCTCTTCGAGATCCAACGCGCTTGCCCCCGACCCGGTCAATCCCGAGTCATCGCATCCGGTCCTGCCGCCATAAAAACTTTGGCTGCCCTCACATCCCTACGCCCCAACACTAAAGTCAGCGTCATCCCCTCCACAGAGACCAAGAAGGACATGCCCGACGAGGACGAAGACGACATCACCCTCGCCGAGCTCAAGGAACAACTTGAGGACAATATGACACTTGCGGAACTTCGAGACAGGCTCCTCGAGGAAGAGGAAGAAGCACCCATCGAGTGGGTTGATGAGATGACGTTTTACTCTAGAATGAGTGGTGAATTGCGAAACTTTTAGATAAAATATTTGGTAATAATATGTTAGATTCCGAACCGGTACAATACTATTGTTGTGTTCCCTATCCTCTTTATCCAACAAAAGTCCATTTCATAAATGAAACCGATTGGGACGTTCGTTATGAACTTATTTGGTACAAGGAAAAGGAATTACTCGAGGCGGAGTTGGGCGCAAATGGAGGTCCCATGGGTGGAAACATGAAAGGTGTATTCAACCCAGCTGAAAGTGTGGAACCGGAAGAGGGATACTGTGTCCCTAGAGGCAAATCAAAGTCTACGGTCATGCGTGGTTACAAATATTTTAGATTGAAATACAAATTTCTGGATGTAACTGATTACCTCGATGGTGGTAAAGTTGATCTTGCTCGTGCCAAACAACCCAAGAGTCGACCCGAGATCAAAAACTTCAGTATTTACGATAAGATCATTTTCAAGATACCACCCAAACATCTAATGCCCAAGATTGTTTCGCGAGAGAACAATGAAGACCTATTACTTGAGAAGTTAGATTCCATCGAAACTGCTGTTCACGAAATACACGAACGAATAGGTCCCCAAAAACCTCGAAAACTGGAAAAATTGAAAAGTGAATCTCAGCTAAAAAGTGAACGACCTAAGATTGAGAAGACATGTGCCACTCTTCACAAACACATGTGTAGTTCAAATGGTATTATTAAAACGTGTGAACACTGTAAAGAGAGTTATTGCGCCTATCATTTTAATGTGAACAATACTGTGTTTAGCCCGGGTGGTCACATATGTAATTAATTTCTATTTTAAATGTAATGAGCCTCAAGGAACTCAAAAGATTTTGGGGAATCATAAATAACGAACTCGAACAGATTCCGTATGATTATGTTCAAGAAGAGCCAAGAGTTTTTGGTGATTGGTTAAAATCGGACGGAATAACTCGCATTTTAACCAAGTACAAGTCTGGTAAACATGGTTGGATTAAGGGTTGGCAAGAAGGTTGGGAACAATGGCCTATCATATGGGATGAACATGTCGTAGAATCAAATGCAAAATATTCACCACTGACGGTGAATTTGTTGAAAACGATTCCCGGTGTACGCGTTGCAGCATTTACACGTATGAAATCACACACAAAATTAAAGGAACATACCGATACCGTAGGTGCGAATTACAAATTTACTTATCATCTCGGACTAAAATGCCCCGAGGGGTGTAATTTGTATCACTCTACACTTGGTAAGATGAGCGAAGAAAATGGAAAACACATAATTTTCGACGCCAAGCTTCCACATTGGGCGGAAAACACATCAAACGAAGATCGTGTGATTCTTTATATCGAGCAATACAGTTAATCATCCGTGAGTAAATCGATTTCCCTTTCATACGTGTGGGACATGAGTATAGATTTTAGGTCTCTTGAGAATGAGATGTAAGTTTTGGGAATGTCACTCCAAAGACGTTCGTTGGACACGAACGAATCGATAGCCCCATCCCGTAAAAGGGGTTCGAGGAGTAACCAATTTGGTTCCGTGTACTTGATTTTCTTGCACCCCCGAGCAAACTTTCGAGCATAAATGTACCACGCAGCGATACTACGATACGTATGAATGGGTCTCTTGCCCTGCTCTAAGCACACTCGGAGGGAAGGAACGATAAATGTGTGAAACTTAGTAAAGCCATCCATGCATATACGTTCGAGGTCATCATGGTTGTCGATGGATGACAATCGTTCTTCTATTTTTTCTACGTATTCATCAATATCAAATGGAAGCTCCATTTCAATCGAAGGAATGATCTCTTCTTTTTGAAGTTGTTTGAAATGGTTACGGTGCACACCGTTAGCCATCACTTGGTCAAAAGTGTCATACCCAGAAAGAACACCCATGTACGCGAGAGATGTGTGGGCACCGTTGAGAATACGAATTTTGGTCTCTTCGTACGGTTCCAGGTCCTTTGTGACGGTGACCCCCACTTCTGTAAGATCCGGGAAATCGGATGCAAAGTCATCTTCGATGACCCATTGGGAATATTCTTCGGTTTGTACGACCGAATACTCGTGATACGGAAACATTCCGTTAATTTCGTCGCGAAGTTCTTTGGTAGTTCTGGGTGTAATACGGTCTACCATACACGACGGGAACTTTACGTTTCCCCTGACCCAGTCGGCGAGTTCATATTGGTTTGTCTGGTACAGATAGGCTAGAAACTGT
>Ga0209932_1000159_pt1 | contig 18806 bp, 21 predicted proteins | sample SalPon2_B_H2O_MG_2_FD_185728 | JGI IMG/M metagenome (GOLD analysis project Ga0209932, IMG submission 185728) | Salt pond water microbial communities from South San Francisco under conditions of wetland restoration - Salt Pond MetaG SF2_B_H2O_MG... ...
ATCTATCAAAAAATATTTTCTTATAATGTTCTTTATCTATTTGATAATCTAAATGTAATATCATTTTTGTACTGATCCTTGTATAGGAGAAATATACTCTTTTAATTCTTCTCTTACTTGTTCATAGGTTCTATCAAATATACTTAATTTTAATAAATGTCTTTCTTCAGGCCAAGGGTCAACTTTGTGTCTATGAGTTACATTTAATAAAGCACAATGATATGTGTAATCTCCCCAATCTTCAAAATGTACAGGTGAATTATTTTTAGTTATTAAAATGTTTACACAACAAAGAGTATCTATATCTTTATGTGCTGGTACTTTATGGTTGGCGTGTTGTTTATAAAATCTAGGTCTAGCTTTTACTAACTCATTTATTTTAGATACAAACGGTACTTCGTGTTTAGGTAAATGATCTACTCTTGCTTGTTCCCAAAAAGGTGCGTGTTTAAAAAAGCCTTGTTTTGCATATGAAGAAGAAAAAGGAATAAAAGTTTGACAATTCATATCATCTCTTAAACCATCTCTATCAATTAAATGTTCTAAATTAAGAAAAGTTACTGGACATAAGCTCGACATATAATTCTTTCTCCTGTTGCATTTTTAAATGGTGTTCTTCTATGAAGTAATGTAAAGTTATTTGCAATTACTAATCTATTTGTTTTCCATTCAATTTCTTCAATCTTATTTGACATAACAGCATTTTCTAATTCTTTATATACATCTTCATCTAATACTGCCATCTCATTCCATCTCGTAAAATAACCTTGTTCATCTTTACCTACTATTTCTTTTTCACCTTTATATATTCTTCTTAAATATAGTCTTTGATCTAACTTACTATCAAACTTATAAAATCTACCTTCGTCAATAGGTTTCTTAAAATTAAATGTACATTTAATACCTTCATATTTTTTACCTAACTCATCTGATATCCTAGATGAAATATATTGTGTACTAGGACAATCACTTGACGCCATCTTACAATACAATGCCTGATAGTTAGGTTGATTTTCAGTTTGTAATCCGTCTTGGTGCCATAGTTGATTTGGAATATCTTTAGTTTCTTTAGATGTAATTTCAGGCAAGTCAATCATATCTTTGACTATACCATACTTTGTCATATATTGTTTAGCGTCATCTAAACTTTTTATATCATCTATAATTTCAATATCTCGCATACTTCTTGTTTAACTCCGTTAATATCTTTATGACCTAATCTTTTATATTGCCAACCCTCTGGTATATATTGTGAGGCATATTCAATAGTTAAATTCATAGTCTTTTCTGGTCGTTTATATAATTCAGTAGACCAAAACAATTTTGTATAACCTAATTTTTCTGCAACTTTAATTTGATATGGTGCTAAATATTTCCAAGGGTATCTTATTCTTTCACTTCTTACTTTGTATTGTCTGTATTCAGGTGTTATATAACATCTACTATTTACTCTAGCAGTATTATCTTCAAACTTTTGCAAACCACTAAAACCTACTAATTGTCCATCTTCATACAATAAACAAAAACAAATCATTTGATCTATCTTTAATTGTTTTAAAGTATAGTTTGCTTTTAACTTATCTGTACTATTAGCAATATTATCTAACAACCATTGAGGTGGCGTGCCTTCAATTATTTTAAACATCTTTCAATTATCCATCCTGAAATATCGTAATCACTTAATTTAATTTGTTTTGGATTTGCGTGGTGTATATTATGATGACCTTCGCCAGCAGATAGAAAATTTATAAAATAATTTGTAACTGCTTTATTATCTTTATGTCCAAAAGCATTAAAGATACCATAACTAATAAAACCTAAAACTAAAGGAGAAAGAACAAATATAAAAAAGATTTTAAAACTTATTAATAAAGTTATAACTGCTGTTGCAATATGTAATTTCAACCAATGTTTATGAAAAAACATAATTCTAGGATTCTTATATAAATCTCTTACATAAGGTCTGTCAATCTTTTTTACTTTCCAATTATTAAAAAGAACATTCCAAAAACCTTTATGTATAGGAGAGTGTGGGTCTTTTTCTGTATCTGAAAATCTGTGATGTATTCTGTGAGCACCTATCCAACTTAATGGTGACCTAGAAAAAGCCAACATTGCTAGAAACAATGATATTGATTCAAATAGTTTAGATGTTTTAAATTGATTATGTGCAAAGTGTCTATGTAAACCTATTGATAGACCAAACATTGCAATAATTTGATACCAGACAAAACCCATTAATAGCATAACAAATATACTCATTTTTTTTAAACCAATTCGTCTTCTAAAGAATAAGAGATAGAATTATTTGTACAATGCGTTGTTCTTTCCGTTGCACTTGCGATAATTAATTCTTCATCCATAAACTCGTCAAAACTATTTACATTATCAAATATTATTTTGATCTCTTTATTCAAATTATTTTCACTTATAATTTCTAAATTATAACTCTCAATTTTACCTGCTGTTTGATACTCATCCATTTTAGCAATAGTTTCTGCTGTAGGAGAGAAAAACGCAACATCGGTATTAAGTCTTGTTTGTTTTATGTATCTTATATAACTCATATAGTTATTTATAACCCTAATAAATAGTGTCATAGCATTGATTTTTTAACAATAATGTGATATAATAATGTATGATTAATATAGTATGTACGAGCAAACCTGGTGATGGTTTATTGAGATATAGTTACGAGCATAACTGCGCTCTAAATTCTCTAGGTATCAAAACACAATTAGTTGTTATACCTAATCCTAAACACACTAAAGAAGAATATATAAAATCTATCAAAGATCAATATAAGACTTATGAAAATGTTGTCTTTGATTGTACACCTAATGGTGATGATGTAACTTTAGTATTAGGTAGAAGTATGATAACTTTGGCATTTAAAGACATTAAAAATTATACTATAGATCAAAAGTTATCTTTACATTTATTATTTAATAATAAAATCATTGCATTATATTCAGAAAATCATCCTAAAGAATATCCTCTTGCTTTAGAATATTTTAAACCAAAAGAAGTATTTGACTTATGCGATTATGATGTTTACCCTAAAGGTGTCGGAATACAATATGAAAAAATTATAAATTTTGATTTGTATAAACCTATAAAAAATGAAATACAATATAAACATTTATTTTTAGGTACCAATGAAATATATTATAAAGAAATTGAAAAACATATTGACAAGTATCCAGATCACGGTATCGTAACTTATAATGAAAAATGGATCAATCCTAAATTAAACAATCTGTTTGCACCTATAGATAATATACTAGGTAAATTTGAAACTTATGTTTATACCAAACCAAACTTTGATCCAGCACCTAGACTATTTGTTGAATTTAAATGGTTGGGTAAAAATGTAGAGTATGTTAGAAATAAAAATATAAAAGACGGTGGTATGATATATTGGAACAGACCTGTGCCTACGAAACAGATTTATAAAGACAACATAAATATTTTAGTTAATTTAATTAAAAAAATATGAAAAAAATATTATTAGTTAGTGGTGATAGTTTTAGTGATAAAAATTTTCAAACTTTTATACATCCTGAATTAGATACATCTTGGCCCAAATGGCCTGAACTTCTAGCTAAAAAGTTAGATATGGAATGTATTAATATAGCAAAATCCGGTGCAGGTAATGATTATATCTACGAGGCATTGGTAGACACTTTGCAAAATATTGATAAAGATAGAATAGGTTTAGTTATAGCAGCTTGGTCTCAATGTCAACGTAGAAGTTGGCAAGAATCAAAAAAATTATATTGGAAAAATAGTAGAGTAGATGTAAAAGGAGATGTTTTTTATTGGGTAAAAAGAACTATGAGATATTGGTATAGTTTTCAAGTATTATGTGAAAGATATAATTTACCATATAAACAATTTCAAATGATTTCTTTATTTCAAGGATGGTTAAACGGTCTATTTCAAAATGATTGGGAAGTAGCACAAAATAAAAGAAAACCTAATCCTACTTTTATAGAAAGACACCTATATCCTGGAGATAAGGAAAAAGATGAAAAGATTTTATCAAATATGGTATTAGAGTATGAAAATATTATTGATACAAAAAACTTTATAGGTTGGCCTGTATTAAAAGTATTTGACGGATTTCATTTAGAAGAAATGACAATAAGAAGACAAGATGGAACATCTGTTGAAGGTATGACAATTTCTAAAGAAGACGCTCACCCTACAGCAAAAGGACAAGAAAAAATAGTGGAGTTTATATATGATAGGTTGGGATAGAGAATACTTAGCAAATAAAGAAGAATATCTAAAACTTTTTGATGACATAATGCAAAAAGAACAAGACACTAATGTTGAGTTTTTAGAAACAAGTCTTAAAGAATTAACAGGTAGAAAATATGCAATCGTTTGTAGTAGTGGAACAGACGCATTACACTTTTCTCTTATCAGTTTAAATATTAAACCAGGTGATGAAGTGTTAACATCAAACTTCTCTTGGATTTCTACTGCCTCTTGTATCTCTATGGTTGGTGCAACACCTGTATTTTGTGAGATAGATTTATCATCTTATCATATGACATTAGAAAGTATTAAAAAAATGTATTCACCTAAAGTTAAAGCAATTGTTTATCCTCATCTATTTGGTAATATGTCTGAAACAAAAGAGATAATAGATTTTTGTAAAGAAAAAAATATTGCATTTGTAGAAGACGCAGCTCAGTCCTTAGGTGCAAGTTTAAATGAAGTAAAGGCAGGATCTATAGGTGATATTAGTACATTTAGTTTTAATAGTAATAAAGTTATATCAGGTATTTCTGGCGGTGGGGCAGTATTAACAGACGACAAAGATAAAGCAGATTTAATTAAAAAATTAAGAAGACACGGAAACAATGAGATATTAGGATATAACTCAAAAATGTTATTGTTTAATGCTAGAGTTATTGATTTTAGATTAAGAAAATTAAAAGAGTGGATATCAAAAAGACAAGATATAGCAAAACAATATGACAAACAATTAAAAGATTATGTTGATATTCAATCTACATCAAATGGTTTAAATCATAATTATCACAAATATGTTATTAGATTTCAAAACAAAAGAATTAGAGATAAAATAAAAGAAAAAATTAATGCAAAAATACATTATGATAAACCGTTATCTGAAAATGTTATGTATAAAAACATTGATTATAGAAAAGAACAAACTTATAATAGTAAAATAGTTTGTGATACAATACTGTCTTTACCACTTGACCCTTATATGAAACAAGAGGAGATAGAGAAGGTTATCAATATCATTATTATAAGTTTAGAACAAGAAAAAAATATGTTTGAAAATAACATTAAGAAGTTAATCGGTGATGATATATTTGATATTAGTTTAATTAATAAAACTACAGAACCTATTTACGATTATATTGTAGAAAAAATATATACATTGCCTGAATATGTACAGTCTGTAGAATTTAAATCAAAAGAAAAATTAAAGATAGCATTTAATAAATTTTATGAAAACCTTACAAGAAATACAAAATAGTCATTTATCAATAGATTTCTTTTTGTCTATGTCGTGCAATAAGAATTGCCATTATTGTACGAGTTACACACTAGAGATGAGAAATTTAACAGTAGATATGACCTTCTTAAAAACTTGTTTAGAATATCTAAAAGATTATAAAGTCAGAATTAATCTATTAGGCGGCGAACCTGGATTGATTAAAAATTTAAAAGAAGTAATAGATAAAATTAAGAAATATCCTAATTTTGTATGTTCAGTATTGTCTAACTCATTCGTAAGAAAAAGATATCCTGAAATATTAGAAGATAAAGATATTTTATATGTAGAACACAACATACTTGACTGGTATGATAATGAGGTGACTAAATTAGGTAATTTTGATTATATACCAGAAAATGATTTAAACAATTATAATGTTGTTGTTAAAACACCTAATTATTTTAAATATAAAGACAAATATCCTGAAGTGTTAAAGAAATTAAATCACAAAAATACTATGTGGAAAGAATTTAATGGCAGATCACCAGAATTTACAGATGTTGTACAAGCAAGTGAAATAGACCGTAAAATGTGTGCCGCCTTTCCTATGGTACCTGTAATAGACTTTGAAAAGAAACACATTGTACATTGTAGTAAAAAGTTTGCTAACAATAGTGAGTTATCTAAAACTTTTGAATTGACAAAAGAGAATATTGATAAGATGATGAACTTTAGGTTATTTAAATATGAAAACTATTGTAAAACTTGTACTGAATGGGTACAACCAAAGGGACATTTTCCTATTACGAAATATGCAGAAGTATTATGAAGATTTATAGTATTGCACTAAACTTACACGACCACAATACATATGATGGTGTGTTTCATAATCAAAGAGAAAGATATACTAGATTTAAACACAATCTGCCGTATTACGCTGAAGCATATGCTCATCAATCAGACATTTTAAATCCAGCAGACTATCGTTTAAATGATAAGTTTGTAAAAGAATATTGGAAAAAGAAAGATGATGTGTTAGCATTTACTTACACGTATGGTGGTATTAGAATGTGTAAAGATATATTACCAAAAGATGTATTTGATTATGAACCTAAAAAACTATGGGATCATTATTATAAAGACGGAATTTATTTCATAGACCATCATCAATCACACGCCACATACGCATTTCTCAATTCAGGTTTTGAACAATCTGATATATTAGCAATTGATGGCATAGGTTCAAAATATAGATGTGTGTTTTTTGATAAAGACCAAAACTTAATTGATTTATCTGATAAATTACCTATTGGTTGGTTATGGAATCATATGTCTAATCTAACAGGATTTGGCACATTAGGAGCAAGTAAACTTATGGGACTTGTTGGATATGGCAAATACAGTCAATATTATTATGATGTGTTTGAAACAATACTTGATGGTCCTATTACAGAAAAAAAACAACCACGATTTGACCACATAAAAATAAATGATTATGGACTACACGATTTAGCACATACACTACAAAAATTTACAATAGATAAAATAAAAGAACACGTTTATCCTTTAAAGTCTTGTGATAACTTATGTATTGCAGGTGGTGTTGCATACAATGGTTATATGAATGAAGAATTTACTAAACACTACAAGAATGTATTTGTACCACCAGCAATAGGTGATGAAGGTCAATCATTAGGAACATATCAACACGCAGATTACATATTGAATAATAATATACATAAAACAGAAACATTTGCTGGTAAAGAATATGATTATGTAGGAGATGAAAAGGTCAATTATAAAAAATTAGCACAAGCGATTGCTGATGGTAAAATAGTAGGTTGGTTTCAAGGAAAATCTGAAAGTGGTAATCGTGCATTAGGTAATAGAAGTATTTTAGCAGACCCACGTAATCCTGATATAAAAGATATTATTAATCACACTATAAAGATGAGAGAAGATTTTAGACCATTTGCACCTGCTGTATTAGAAGAACACTACAAAGAATATTTTGATACAAGATTGTCTAGTCCTTATATGAGTAGAATATGTAAAGTTAAAACTGATAAAGTGCCAGGCATAACACATAAAGATAATACCGCAAGAGTACAAACAGTTAATAAAAAATTTAATGAAAAATTTTATAATATTATAAATGAGTTTTATAAAATAACAGGCATACCAATGTTATTAAATACAAGTTTTAATTGCCAAGAACCTATTGTAGAAACACCTGAACAAGCTATTAGAACATTCAAAAGAACATCATTAGACTTACTTATTATAAATGATTGGATAATTAAAAAATGAATTATTTTGATACATTAGAAAAGAAAAGAAGCCACGTCAAAAGATATGATATGACAAGAATACCACCCAAAGAAATGATTGAAAGAGCATTATGGAAAGCGTGGAAAACATCACCATCAAAAAATCAATCAATGGCATATCAATGTTTAGTGTGGGGTCCTGATAAAGAAATACACAAAGAAGCAATACACAATTTAGTAACTAAATCACATAGAGCAGTAGAAGAAAAAGCAGTTGAAGAAGGTAGACAAAAATTTGTACAAGAAGGAAAAGGTCAATTTCCTAATCCTTATTATGAACACGTAGCATTTAATCCATATTTGTTTACTATTCATAGTAGAGTTTCAACTCCAAACAAATATTATGAAAGACAGATAGCAAAAGGACATCACTATGAACAAGGATTTGAAGATAAAATTGAAAAAATTATAGATTCAGTAGCAGTAGAAGTAGGAATATTTGCAGCTAATTTAGGTTATTATTTACTAGAAGAAGGTTTAGATATAGCATATAACTCTTGTTTTAGAAGAAGACCTGAAGAATGGCATAAAGTAGGATTGACTATGGTAAAGACAAGACCAATAACAATGATATCTTGTGGATATGCAAAAAGATTTAGAAGACAAGATTTAAAAGCACGAGGACAAGAAGAAGATGATAGAAGACCTGAAATGAAAGAAATAGTAAAATGGATTTAGATTTACAATTATTTAAAAACATAATGGCAGAGTCTAGGCACAATAGTGATCTTTTAGATTCATTTAGTCCTAATCAATTTAAATCTAAAGAAAAATTAATTAATCATATTAGAGATTTAAATATTATAGGTCAAAAATCTGAAATTGCAATATTAGGTGGTTGGTATGGCAGTATATTGATACCAGCATTTAAAGAAGTAAAAAGAATTACATTAATTGACATAGATGAAAAAGTAATTAGCATTGCAAAAAACAGATTGTTTAATCACTATAAAAATGTTGACTTTATAACAAGTGATGTATTTTATAAAGATAGAAAAGGTAGAATACAAAACGCTAATTTAATAATTAATACTTCTTGTGAACATATGCGTCCAATGAAACAGCTTGAATTAGATACTAAATCATACTTTGCTTATCAATCTAATAATATGTTTAGTATAGAAGGTCATATAAATTGTGTTAATAATATAGAAGAATTTAAAGAACAGATGCCGAGTAATGCAAAAGTTTTAATAGAAGATGAAATAAAAGATGATAGAGGAACTAGGTTTCTATTGATTGGTAAGTATGAGTAAAGTAATTTATAGTTTATACATTGATGTACCTGAAAATGAATTTGTTGATAATATTAAAACAAATTTAAACAGTAAAAAACAATTTAAAGAAAACTATATTAAATTACTTGCAAATAAACAATGGTATGCTGATCAATTAAATGTAGATTTTAAAATATTTGAATATGAAGATTACAAAGAATATCATAATTATTTTAAGAACAAGTATCCATATATAACGACATATAACATTATTAATTTTTATAAATTACACTTATTATATGAATTATCTAAATCATATGATGAAATATTATATTTAGACTTTGATGTTGTTTGTTTGACAAATGACAATTTTTTTGAAACTTGGAATTTAGATAAAGGCATCTGTGTTTTTGATAATTCAAGTTTAGTAAAAACTATAGAGGCAGTTACAGAGCGCTCTCAAACAATTAGAAGTCCTACATCAAAATATTACAACACTCAAGCAATGTTAATAGAAAAAGGTTTAAATCCTAAAAACAAAGTAATTAATACTGGTATTATAGGTGCAAACAAAGACCATATCAGTCAATTAAAATACTTTGATGACTTTGATAATAATTTAAATATAATGACAAAGTTACAATCTAATTATGATATATTTCCAAAAAAGATTGTAGATTTTTTTGGTTATGATAATGAAACATTGTTTAGTGTAAAATTAAACGAACACAAAGTACCTGTGCAATGGTTAGATAATCAATGGCATTATTTTTTTGACACACAAGGTTTTATACCAAAAGAAACTAAATTTGTACACACAATTAACAAAAAGTTTGATGTAGTATGGAGAAGATATTATGCTTAAAATATGTACAGTATATTTTGATGGTTTTTACACACCAGATTATGTTTCAAAACTTTATAGAAGTTTAAAAAGAAATTCTACTATACCTTTTGAGTTTATTTGTATAAGTGATACAGATGTTGAGGCAGATATTGTGTTACCTTATAATCATCAAAGTAATATTAAGAAACATTGGCATAAACTTAAATACTTCAGTCCACAGTTTGCATATCAACAACCAGGTGACGATATAATTATTATGGATATAGATCAAGTCATAGTAAACAATGTAGATGAATTATTAAATTTTCCTGTACAAGAAAATGAATTAATAAGTTATGGTCAATGGTGGGACAGTAATCTAAAATTAAATGGTGGATTTTATAAATTCAAATCAGGTAGTTTAAAAAGTATATGGGATGACTTTGCACTTAATCCTGAATATTGGCAATTACACTATTATAACAATGGTGATGTACACACAAAATACTATGGAGAACAAAACTATGTCGATTGGAAAATACAAGAACATAATATCAAATTAACATTAACACCACAACAATGGTTATGTAAATATACAGATGACTTTAAACAAAATTTAGAATTAAATAAGATTTATAGTAAAAAGTTTAATACTGATTATATGATACTTGATGATGTAAATAAATATATTAAAGTTGTACATTTTACAGGCGTTGGTAAAACCATACACGAATCAAATGCAAAATTTATAAAGGATAATTGGTATGTCTAAAAAAGAACCTACATTACAAGAAGGTGAAATGATGATGAGAGATTATATGGATATGACATATGATTGGGATAAAGAGAGAGAAGTTTTAGAAACTATGAAACAATGTCAAAGAAATTATCATTACAAAAAATGGAATGATATGGCACCTAATTTAAAAAAACACATTATAAGTCAATTGTTATATGTAGCAACTAACTCTCCTAGTAAACAATATGAATCCCATTATGATGTTTATTGGACTGCTGATAGAAAAGTTATAGATGAAATATCAAAATACACCTGGGGCAATACGCATAGAAGAAAACCACCATCTACTTGGAGAAACACACAAGCAAATGCTAGTATGTATATTTTATGGGTTGCAAAAGAACCATCTACTAATTTAAATTGCAATGCCGACGGTACTTTGAAAGAAAATTCACACCACGAAAGATGGTTTAATTCTTATTGTAGTATTGGTATATCAGTTGGATTAACAATGAGAACAGCAGTTAAAATGGGTTTTGTTACAGGCGCTAATAAAAGTCATAATGATTTAAATGGAAATGCTTTTTGGGAAAAAAGATTAGGTATATTAGATGATGTTAAAGAAGATAAAAAAAGAATTACATATGGACTTGGCATAGGGTTTCCACAAGAAGGAAGACCTCGTTATGAATCAGATGATACTGAACTTATGATTGGCGCTTCAAATGGTAGCAAAATAACTACAACAGAGCAAGAAACTCATCCTATAACAGGTATGAAAATGAGAAAAGCAAAGATTGTAGATATAAAAGGAAAAGAAAATACTATCGTAAAAGACCCTTATGGAGTTGAACATATGCTACCTGAAAAACCTACTTTTAAAATTAATACATCTTTACATAGTTTAAGAGATATAAAGGTTACTGAAATTAAATGAGAATAATTTGTTGTAGATTTGGCAAAAAGTTTACAGACTGGCACGTTAATAATCTAAAATATATGATAGACAATTATTCTGGTCTATTTTATACAGATTTTGAAGTTATAGAAAATGACATTTATGGCAATTGGTATAATAAACTACAAATGTACGATAAATTTAGAGATGGTGAAAACTTATATTTTGATTTAGATATTATACTATATAATAAACTACCTAATTTAATTAGAAAAGAATTTACATTATTGAATGATAGTTGGTGGAGAGAACCAGCACATACACCTCTTAATTCGTCTATTGTATCTTGGACAGGTGATGTATCACATATTTGGAAAAAATTTAAATCAAACGAAGACTTTTACTTAAAACAATATAACAAAGGTAGTGATGAATTTTATTATAAAGAAATAGATTTTAGAACTTACAATAAAATATGTCCATCTATAAAAGATTATCTTTATGAAAAACCTAAAGATTATAGTATCGTAACACTAGGTCAAATGCACCACATTTTAGAAAAAGGTTGGACTGGTTGGTGGTCTGATTACTTAATTAATTCAAATGCTGCCTGAAGTGCCTCTATTTTAGTTTTTGACTGTCTTATTTTTTTCTTCATATCATCATTCTTTGAATTTCTAATTTTTTCTAATTCAAATAACGCTATTTTTATTGCAAATAAATGATCTTCATTATCTTCATTTTCAAAAACAGCTTTAACTAAATTCGGAAAAAAGTTACTATCTATTTTACTATTATCTGATATTAATCCATCTCTTTTTGCAATCTCTATAACTTTATTTTCAAATATCTCTTTTTCGTTTTTCTTTTTATTATGTGTGTTTTCGTGCAATTGATCTATATTGCAAAATTTTGATAATGCTACAAAATAAGGGTGTTTTGTATCATAAGGAATGATAGTAGGCACTACAGATTTTTTATCTTCACTTGTAGTTAAAATCTCTATATTTTGTCTTTCATTGTCTATAAAATAAGCATTTAAAAAATTTTCTTTTAAGTATTCTTCAGTTATCATAATTCTCCTTTAAATAATTTAACAAATCAATTTGTGGTTTCCAATTCAAATTAGTTAGAATGTTTACATCTGCTTTGTTGTCTTTTCTTTCAAACATAGTACCCATTCTTTTTTCTATTTCTTTGATATTTAGGGCATATAAAAGATCAAGTAAATTTATAGATTTACCTGTTCCTATTTCTAAAACTTTATCTTTTACATTATTTTTAATTAAAATTTTAATTGCACTCATTAAATCTTCTACGTGAATAAAATCTCTAAAATGATCTACGTTAATATAACTAACATCTTTTTTTAATAATTTTGGTATTAACATACTCTCTCTAGCACCAGGTCCGTAAACAGTTGTAAATCTCATTCCTAAACTATTTTTAGGTGCAATTTTTTCCATATAATATTTACTCATTGCATATGGATTACGCCAAGGTTCACTTGCTGTACTTGAACTTGCATAAAGTATTCTTACATTTTTAAAATGATCAAATAATCTATGACTTGTAACAACATTATTAATCCAATAATCAGTTGGATTATCTAAACTATCTCTAACACCTGAAAGTCCTGCTAAATGAATTACTAAATCAACATCATAATCTAAATCACAATTGATTAGATCATTACCTAATTTTTTGTCTAAACAAATAAGTTGATGTTCGTCTTTAAGGAAAGATTGTAGATTTTGACCTATGAAGCCTTCACTACCAGTTAATAATATTTTCATTATGTTTCATTACGATTTATTAATTCTCAAATAATAAGTGTTTATTGTTGTAGCAGTTCCATTAGGAAACTCTTGTGCTCTGTAATCGTCTGTATTTACAAAACGTGTTTGATAATTACCAGAACCATTTAATCGTGTATCACCCATACCAGAACCTCTAGTGTTACCTGAACCAGACGTTCCTAAATTATAACTAATACTATATCCATCTGTAGAAGAAGCGGCAGTATAACGTATCCACCCTTGTAATAATGATTCAAATGTAGCACTATCAAATTCTTGTAAATGATTTGAAGCATTTACATAAAAAGGAACAGTATAAGATGTGTCAGATCCATCTACTCTTTGTAAATAAAAACTTGTTAGAGTTGTAGGTTGATCCAATGTTTCACCAATACCGCCTGCTGTATATAGGGTTGTGTCTGCTCTTGTATCTAAAAATATAGGAGTTGCGCTACCACTAACTTCGGTTGCACCTGCAACACTTGAAGTAGTTGAAATAAAATATGTTCCTGCTTGTTGAGTTGTTGTAGTGGCAGCAGTTAATAAATCTATTGCAGGATGTAAAAATGTATCTTTAACATCTTGTAAACTCATTGCTTGAATATGTCCACTTGCGTTATAATAAACTGGCCAAGTTTTTCCTGTATCTGTAGTAGGTGTAACAGAAGCATTAGAAGAGTCTATTTTAGAATAATTTACTGTAACTGTACTTGGTTCTGCTGTTGTTGCCTCACTTGGAAAAGCAGTTGTACTTGTAGAAGCAGCACCTGCTTGTAATCTTGTATCTGAAATTGTACCTAACGAACCACCTGATCCAACAACAGATAATGCAACACTAGGATTTAATGAATATTGATATACGATTTGGTCAACAATTTGATCGACCTCTGCTGAGGACATCTCTTTAACATTACCACTATCGTTTTTTAAAGGTGTTCTTACTGCCATAATATATTCTTTCTCATATACTTATATGACTTTTAATTATGCACCAGCGCCATATAGAGATTTCAACACTCCTCCAGAAGAATTAAGTATCTGTAAATTTACAACTGATTTTAATTGATCTTGCCCAACAGCGTCATCAGCAATTTTAGCTTCACTTATAGAATCGTCTGCAAGATCACCACCTGTTAAAGTACCAGAAGCTATCATTGTACTTGTAATTGTACCTATATCACCAGTGGTTACAAATGCACCATCTACGTCTGGTATAGTTATTGTTCTATCAGCAGTTGGGTCTGTTGCTGTAATAGTTAATTCATTGGTGTCAGCCGTTGAACCTTCAAATATAATTGAGGCATTAAAAGCAGGTATAGCGTCAAAAACTACAACATTATCTGCCTTTGTAGATTGTATTCTAGGAAACGCACCAATCTTATCAAATTTTAATAAACCATCTTGTGTTTCTAATTCATTTGCTCTAAAAACATCATTAACATTTATTCTAGTTGAATCAGTTGACCTAATTGTATTACCACTAAATTCTATTGTACCTAATGTAGATATTCCATTAGTGTTTAAATTATTTGTAACTGTTAAATCATTTGATATTGTAACATCATTTGGAAAAGATAATGTTAATGTATCTGTAGGTGTTACTGTAGTTTGAATTTGATTAGCAGTACCTAAAACAGTTAAAGTTTCACCACCACCAACAATCTGTGTCGTAGAAGTGTCATCTGCAACTGTAAAACCTGCCGTAGAAGTAGCAATACTAATGGTTTCATTCATTGCGTCAACTAGATTTGTTGAACTAATAGCACCAGATAAATTTGCTATATCACCAAAATCGTCTTGTGATAAAGCATTAAACGTTGTTCTAAACGTTTCTAATGTATCAGTTTGTGATATGGTTTTAAATGCCATTATTTTTTAACTACCTCTTTTAATAAACTTTTTATTTCTCTTAATTCTGCCTTTAAATTATTTATCTCTTTTACAGCACTTCTTATTTTATCACCTTGTTCTTCTCTTGCTCTAACTCTTGCCATATACATTTTATATTCACTTTGATTAGTATTGATAATACCATTTGATCTGGTATCTCTCACTAAACTTTCATAACCTTCTACTTTTAATCTAGTCATATTATACTGCCAATGCGATTCCTCTCATATCTTTAATGATCGGTGGATATGCTGAATTAGTACCTTTCATCACAATTTTTAATTGGAAAGCAGTAAAGTCTTGTATATCACTATCTGTATATTTGTATTCTTTAAATGTTTCGCCATCTTCAGCAGCGGTTACTGTAATGTCTTCACTTCCGTCACCATTGAAAGGTGTCCAATTTAAATCTTCTATGTTTCTAACTTCTTCAGATGATGTAACTCTATAATAAACTTCTACACTTGAAGTTGATCTTACGTTTGAAGTTAATCTGACATCTAAAGCAGATGATATATTTTCTAATACAATCGGTTTTGTAATATATTTTGAACTACAAGATGTACCTGAATTTTGATCACAAGCAACAAAGTCAACTGTATTGCCTGAAGTCGGTTGATTTAATCTGTTTTGAATTGTAAATGCACTTACTCTTTGTAAATCTAATACAGGAGAAACTTTTGTATTTGTAGTTGTCAAAGAACAAGTTACAAATAGTGATTTACTTCCTGATATTTCTCTTGTTTCATTTACTGTACTTGCAACCATTTGAGGTGATGTAAAGTAAATATTATCGTTTGCAATTACTGATTCTGCATTTGAAGCAGCAGTTAAACTAAATTCTGTTTCTGATCCGTGTACTGATCTACCTGTAGTTGGTCTAATAGAGTATGAGATATTTGTATTAGGTAATGTCATAGTTGACAAGTTTAGATTTAATACATCATATAATCTATTTTGTGTTGCTGTTACAGCAGAACCACCTATATCACCAGCAGCAGTTGGATTTGAAATTGGGTCTGTATAATCAACGTTGTCTGATGGATTAATGTCGTAACTATCTAAAGTTACATTTGAAATTTGAGTATATGTACCGTTAATTTGAGCAGCAGTTAATCCATTTAAACTTGCACCTGATGGCACACCTGCAATTGTAACATTGTTAGTTGTACCGTGCATACCGTGGTTAGGGTGGAACACTCTAATGATAGGTGAACTATCGTTTAATGTTCTTAATGGATTGTTTTTAAGTGTTCTAGTAGGCAATGCGTCATTTGTTAAAGTAACTGTACCTGTAACGTTGCTAAATTCAGCACGTTTCATTTTAAATTTAATATCTTCGTTTTGTTCAGCAGTCCAAGTAGAACCGTTTTGTGATTTAAATAGAACACCTGCATAAGGTTGTTGTGAGATTGTTCTATCTGATCCTATTACTGTATCTCCTAATCTTGCAACATAAGTTGTGTAATTATTTGAGTTTGCTAATAATACAAAACAGTATTCTGTATTTTCTTGTAGGTAAACTGGACTATCAAATGTAAATGTAGTTGCCGTTGTACCGTCTGTACTTGTACTTACAGAACCTGGATTTAAAGTTTTTTCTGAAAAAGGTAAAATGACTTTACCTGGATAACCATTTACAACTTCTCTAATTTGTAATGTTACAGGAATATTATCATCTTTACTACCGAAATATAAATCAACAGATGTTACAAAAACACCACCTTCATCATCTATTAAGAATGTTTGTGCTAATGGATCAACCCATCCAACTGTTCTTGTAGAATTTCTTGTTGCTGTTCTTACAATTGATCTTGTATCAGTTGTACTTTCTCTTACAATTTGAGGTTCTCTTGTAGAAATTATTGTATTTTGTACAGTTTCTAAAATACCTCTAGCAACATAATCTGCCTCTGCTGAAGTTTCTACGTCTGTTCTTGCGTCTGTTTGTGAACTTGTTAATCTGAATACTCTTGTACCTGTTCTCCATCTAGGATTTGCGTCAACTGTAGGATCAGGTATTGTGAATGTACCTGAAACAGCACCACTAGCATCCGTTTCTAAATTTGCACCTGAACTTGGTGTTATGTAAGATGAAATATCTATGTTATCAAAGAAAGCATAAACTCTAGTGTTTGGTTTCATTCTAGTTGCTTCAAATGTCAATGTTCTACTTCTTACAAATGGAACAAAGGCAACGTTAACTATTCTGTCACCAATTGAATTTCTTACTACTTGTGGTACTATTCTTTGTCTAACACCTGTTCTTGTCTGACTAACTGTTCTTTCTGTTGTAATTTGTGTTCTTCTAAAGACTCTTCTACCTGATCTTAAATTACCAGAAACATCTCTACTTGTTACATCTCTTGGAGCACCTGTCCAGAAATCTTGCCAGTCATTCCATACTGTACCGATTTCAAATCCGTTTAGTGCTGAATTACCTAAATTTGAAGCAAGTGTATCAAATGCACCTACATTATTGATTACTAATTCTGGCGCTCTTTCTGTTTCTTTCCATTCGTCTGTAGGTGGTGTTAATTTAACTGAACCTGACCAAGTAAATACATCAAAAGGATTGACATTTAAAGTTTTACTTGCAAACGGTTGATCTATTAATGTTGTTTCTGTGTATGGTAAAGTTAATAAATCACCTGTTTTTTGATAATTAGCAAGTGTTCTATCGTTATCAACTATGGCAGTACCATCATCATCTCTTTCGATTAATTTAACAGCATCCTCGTTAAACGTAGGTCTTAATTCACCTCTTGCCATATCCATAGCAATTGCATAATCAGTATTACCTACATCACCGATATTGTGACCTGTAAAGTTATCTACAATAAATCCGTTTTTAAATCTATCAAAACCTTCTGCGTCTTGTATTTGTAAATTTTGTGCCTGTGTTTCTAATAAAGATAATTGAGTATAGTATTCTAAACTTTCAATTCTGTTTTCTAACTTACCAATATCTCTCATTGTATATCGTTTGTTATCAACTTTTTTAATTGTAATATCTTCAGTTGATAACGTGTAAGCAGGAATCTCTATTGTGTAGAGGTGCATTGCACCATCAAGTGTTTTTGGAACTTGTGGATTTAATGAACTTGCACCTTCAACAACTTTAAAGTTACCCTCTTTATCTAAAAAGATTTTATCTATTCTAGGTAAATAATATTCAAAGTCTGATGTAATAGTTGTTCCGAATTTAACTACATCAACATCAACAGCATTATTTGCTGAATCAAAATCTCTATCTTGTCCACCTGAATTAATAGTTGAGTCATATGCAACTTGTGGTCTAAAGTCTAAACAATCTCTTAATTGAAAAGTTTGACCTGTAGTATCAGATGTGTAACTAGGAATATTTGCATAATCAATTACACCAATATAAGAATCTACATCAAAGTAATCTCCATCTCCGTGTTCAAACCAATCAAAAGTAATTCTTAATGTACCAGTTGGTTCTAATTCACCTGATTTTAATTTAATTCTACCTACGTCATAGTAATTATCTCTTTGACCGTTATCTAATTCGTATCTACTTGTTACATCAATTGCACCAGAGGCACTATAAGCACCAAAAGCAGTTGCCATAGAAACTGATTTTAATTGATAGATGTCTGTT
>Ga0209932_1000162_pt1 | contig 18502 bp, 22 predicted proteins | sample SalPon2_B_H2O_MG_2_FD_185728 | JGI IMG/M metagenome (GOLD analysis project Ga0209932, IMG submission 185728) | Salt pond water microbial communities from South San Francisco under conditions of wetland restoration - Salt Pond MetaG SF2_B_H2O_MG... ...
ATTTTCTTGGAGAGCCAATGCTCACAGCAAAGAACGGAATTTCTTTGTTGCTTTGCATAACGCTTTTGCTCGTTCAAGCATTCATGAAATAGGAGGAAAAATGAATAATTATTGTGAAGTATGTGATTGCGATCCTTGCGATTGCGACGGAATGGAGACTCAAGACCTCCAACCAGAACCAAGAACCTATGTCTTTATTCAATACAAAGACATAATCTATGTGCCAAGGGCGCCTTCTCTATGTGAGGCTCGAGAGCGAGAGAAATTTCTCGAAGATAAATTCGACAAAGACATTATGATTGTCGGACCATTTGAATGGGAAATGCTCTCCGGAAAGATGGGGTTTGAAACCATCGAGGTTGACGGTGTTTAATGTTGGAGACCTTGTGATTTTTAAAGCCAGCGGGATCGTAAGGTCTCGCTACAATCCGTTAAAGAAGTTTGGCATAATCATAGAAGTGAAACGAAATGTCTACCGGTCTTATGACGGAACAAAAGAGGATTCAATCACCGTTCTATGGCAACCATGGAATGAAAAAGAAGTGCTTATGGAGTTCTATCTCGAGCACTTGGAGAAGGAATGATTGGAGACCTTGTCGAATGCAAATGGATGTATGGTCTTTGCATTATTTTAAAAATCCATCACAACAAACATGGAGAGACGCTTTATAGAGTCTACCACTTCGACACATCCGAAGATTACTTTGTTGAGAAAGACGACATAGAATTTTTTTACAATTCTGACTTGACAAACACTTCATAATGTGTTATGTTATAAACACAAAACCGGAGAACAAAATGACAAAAATAACTAATATTTATCCAAATCAAGAGCGAGCCGCTGCCGCAATCTACACCAATTGGAAAAACAATAAAGATAAAAAAATATTTCTTTCCGCAGAGTGTCAAGCAGGGAAAACTGGCGCGATTGATCGCTTAGGCTATCACATTCTAAATGAACTGACCAAGTCGATGCCAAACTTTAACCCATTTGAGCCGAATGGAACATTTAATGTACTTTTCTTCGGCCCTGCTGACAATGAACTCAAAAAGCAGACATTGAGAAGATTTGAAGAATCACGAATTGAATATGTTAAGCAAAATCGCCAACTTATTCCTTTTTGGAAGATGTTGGGTCTCACAACGGATTCAAAAAACCCTCCTTATTTTTATCCAAACTTAAAGGATTTTAGTAGAATGAAAAATCAAATTAACAAGATTGTTAACAATGGACGATTCAATATCTTCATTGTTGACGAGGGGCATCTAGTTGCTGGCAAGGATGGTACTTTTGATCAACTAGCAAAGGAATGTAACATTCCTATTTGTTCGGAGCACCGTGCTCTTAATGGAAATGAAATTTGCATTATAGTCTCAGCAACCCCAAGTCCACAATTTTCTGATCTAGATATTTCAGACGCTTTGAAAGAATGGACGATTGTTCACCTAGAATCAGGAGAAGAATACTATGGAGCAGCAGACATATTAGATCACAAAGTTAACTTTGATTCTAATTCAATAGATCGATTAAGTGATAGTTGGAAAATTTTGGGAAACAATTGGGCGGAAAATGACCCGATACCACCAGAGTTCTGCAGATTCGTTAAAGAAGTGGTTGAACCATGCCAGAGAAACAAGGATGGCTATCTTATCCTCAGACTTCCAAATAACACAGAATATGATAAGCTTAGAAAGCTTTTAAGTCTGCACCCAGTAACAAAAAAAATGATAAACAAAAAAGAATTAGAAGTAGAAAAGTTCGATTCTTTACGTAGTGGTCGTAAAATTCGCGAACTATGTTCATATTATGATGATGATGAACAAATGATCAATGGGTTTATCGAGAACAGTTCGGATAACTTAAAAATTTGCGTTATCTTTGGAAGTTATCTTCAAGGAAAAACGTTTAATGATTTAAGCAAAGTGGTTGGCTGGTTTGATGCTGTCACTAGTGATCCTACTGCCAATGAAACGCGTTGGATTCAATCAATAGGAAGATTGTTTGGCTACAAGCACCGCCTAGAGTTCCCAGTTTGGTCCAATCGCGAAGTTGTCGAAAAGGCTAGAGATTATTGGAACTTTATGTTAGACGTCTCCAACAAAAAGAAAACATCTGGCGAGATACCGAGTCTAACGGGCACACATGTGGAATTAACGACTCAAACAAGCTTTTTTCTTAAGGTAAAAGGATTTTTCAAATCACAATTGGATGCAGAAAACTCTTTAACGCCTAGTCAAAAGCAAAGAGGATTTCAAAACATCAGTTGTCAAAATTATTCATCCGTGGATGTTGCAGGTGATTTTAACAGGAACGTCTCCAATCAAATGCATGGAAAACAATTTGCGATTTTCGATTTTACTGCGCCAAATATACAATTTCAAAACTCTTGGAATCAGCTCAATAGTAAATATCGAGGAATGTTTGTTGTGGTGGAACACATCTTGAAGCAGCAAACAATCGCGATTAATGAAAGTTCTTATGCTGCCTAGAGCAAAACTAAGCCCAAGAAAAAAACTTGGGCTTTTTTCTTGACAACCAAAACAAAACATGTTATATTATAAACATAATTCGGAGGACAAATGAATTTAAGAAAAGAACAATTTGTACTCCCAAACCACGAATGAAAACTATTTAGTGTGATGCGAAGGACAGCACCGGCCAGTGTTTCCTAGATCCTATCTCTCGGATTACTTCGTTTCACACATTTTCATGATAGGAGAAAACGAGATGTCTAAAAACACACCCGTAGTGCGTGTTGTGGATACGCACACATTTATTATTAAAGCAAAAGCCACGCATGGAGACCGCTATGACTATTCAAAGTCTGATTACAAAGGCGGTCGAACTAACATAGAGATTGTTTGTCGAGAGCATGGCTCTTTCTGGCAAACCCCCGAGAGTCACTATAGATCAATTGCGAAGTGCCCGAAGTGTCCTTCCGAGAACATGCTAAAGCGAAGAGCCGAGAGCAAGAAGAAGTTCATTGAAAGGTCGATAGAGGTTCATAGAGGCAAGTATGACTATTCAAAAGTTGAGTTTATCTCGATAAACAAGAAGGTCGTTATTATTTGTCCTGAACATGGAGAGTTCAAACAAGTCCCTGCAAGTCATAGAAATGGAGCTGGCTGTGAGCCCTGTTCTAGGGTTGAGAGAAAATCAACAGCAAAAGAGTTTTTGCAAAAAGCAAAGAAACAACATGGCGACAGATATGATTATTCTAAAGTTATCTACAGACACTCTTGGGAAAAGGTTAATGTAGTTTGCAGTAAGCATGGAGAGTTTTCACAAAGACCGGTTGATCATGTTCGCGGTCGAGGCTGCCCAAAGTGCGCTGGTTCAAATGGAGAAAACATGATGAGAAACTTATTAGAAAACACAATCTTTCCTGATAAGAAGTTCCCAACAATTAGACCAGAGTTCCTCAAAAATCCAGAGACAGGATGGCCTCTCGAACTAGATTGTTACAATGAACAAATGAAATTGGCTTTTGAGTTTCAAGGAATCCAACACTATCAACCCATCAAGAGGTATGGTGGGCAAAAAAGATTCGAACAACAACAAAAACAAGACCAACTCAAGCGAGATTTGTGCCTTAGAGAGGGTGTTGTCTTGATAGAGGTTGATACTAGGCCAATAAACAAAATAAGAAATAAGAAAGATAAAAAACAAAAAATCTTACAGATTCTGCTTGACAGATTGAATGAGATAGGTTATATTAAAGACAACCAATAAACACAGGAGAACTTATGAACAACACAAATGATTACATACAAATTAATGGTAAAAAACTCTACAACCACGAGTTTGTCGGACTCCATGCACATTCGGCATTTTCTATGTTTGATGGCTTCGGCTTTCCGCAAGAGCACATGAACTTCGCCTTTGAGAATGGGTCTCGGGCGCTTGCTCTCACAGATCACGGCAGCATGAATGGCTTGTCGTATCAACTGTTGCGCGCAAAAGAAATGAAAGCCGAAGGTAAAGACTTCAAGCCAATCTTTGGCGTTGAGGCTTACTATATCGACTCTCTTGAAGAATGGCAGAATCTCCGCGACGAGATCGCAGCAGACAAGAAGCGCGCGAAAGAAGTTGAATCTGGAGATTCTGCTATGGTGGTGGAAGACGAGCAGAGAGACGACAAGAGAGCGTTGTCTCGCAAGCGTCACATCGTTCTTCTCGCTCAAAACCAGAAAGGTCTTGAGAACATTTATGAAATGGTTTCCAAGTCCTACAGCGGCGATTATTTCTATCGTAAACCACGTATCGACTGGGAACTGCTAGAGAAGCACTCAGAGGGCGTAATCGTGGCTACAGCTTGTCTTGGAGGCATCGCTGCTGGTTCTATGTGGAAGAAGCAAGAAGAAGGCGAGGATGCCATTGTTGAAGACATGATTGGTAATCTGACAAAGTTCCGAGACACATTCGGAGACAGATTCTATGCTGAATTGCAATGGAACAACATTCCAGAGCAACATCTATTAAATCGTTGCCTAATTAAAGTAGCACAGCAGCTTGACATAAAACTTATTTCAACATGCGACTCTCACTATCCTCGTCCAGATGCGTGGAAGGATCGTGAAGTCTATAAGCGACTTGGTTGGTTGGGCAAGATGCCTGAGTGGATGGACGATAACATCCCAGAATCAGTTGAAGAGATCGGCTATGAACTATATCCTAAAAACGCTCAAGAAATGTGGGAATCATATAAACGATACTCTAATGATCTCGATGTGTCTTATGACGATGATCTTGTTATGGAATCAATCACCAACACAGCCTTTATCGCTTTCGAGCAGATTGAAGATTTTCTTCCTGACACTTCTGTGCAGTTGCCTTCTTTTATGGTCCCAAGCGATAAGAGCGCTGATGAGGCTCTCGCAGAACTTGCTGAGGACGCTTTGGCAAAGTATCTCCGAGGAACTGACAAGACGACGAAACGACACTACCGAAAGAGATTAGAAGAAGAACTAGATGTTATCTCTTCTCAAAAGTTCTCTGAATACTTTCTGGCTACAAAAGCAATCACTGATTTCTCTTGGAACTATACTTTTGTCGGACCAGCCCGTGGTTCTGCAGCTGGTTCTCTGCTTGCTTTCCTTCTAAAGATTACTCAGATTGACCCGATGAAGTGGGGACTTCCTTTTGAGCGATTCCTTACTCGTGGATCTGACGGCTTTCCGGACATCGACATTGACTTTGGAGATAACTCTCTTATCAAAGACAAGATGGTCGAAGAATGGGGTGAAGATTCAGTTGCGTTCATCTCGAACTATAACACTCTTCAACTGTCTTCTTTGATCAAGGACATCTCTAAGCGAGAGGGCATCGACTTCACTGAGGTGAACAAGGTCACGAAAGCAATGTTGGCTGAGGCAACGCCGATTGCAAAGAAGAAGCATGGAATCAAAGCAGGAGTTTATGCTCCAACCTTTGAAGAAGTGTGCGAGTATTCCGAGAGCCTTCAGACATTTTTCCGAAACTTTCCAACAGTAAAAGATCAAGTGTTTGGCTTGATTGGTCAACCACGATCAATCGGTCGTCATGCTGCCGGTGCAATCATTGGAGATTATCTTCCCGCAAAGATGCCATTGATTACTTCGAAAGGCATTCGTCAGACACCTTGGGCAGAGGGGCAGAACGTTCGTCACCTTGAGCCCCTTGGTTTCATTAAGTTTGATATCCTTGGTCTCGAGACTCTTAAAACCTTTGAGGACACGATTATTCGAATCCTGAAGAAAGAAGGTGTTCGAGAGCCAACATTCGAACAGTGCAAGCAGTGGTACATGGACAACCTCCATCCATCAGTGCTCGACATGAATGATAGGAAAGTCTACGAAGAAGTGTTTCATCAAGGTAAGTATGCCGGAATCTTTCAGTTCATGAACTCTGGAATGCAACGTCTTGGAACAAATGCGAAAGTAAACTCTATTGAAGAAATTGCAACTGTGTCTGCAATCTATCGTCCCGGTCCTTTGTCTGCAAACGTCGACAAGATGTATGTAAAAGCAAAGCATGGCGATGAAGAGATTGATTACGACCATCCCTTGATTGAAAGCATTCTTGGAAAGACCTTTGGCCTTATCGTGTTCCAAGAGGACATTATGAACTTGGTAAACCAGATTGGAGACAAGATCACAATGTCTGATGCAAACGTGCTTCGTAAATTGTTGACAAAGAAAGGTTTGTCCGAGACAAAGATGAAGAAAAAGAAAGATCTTTATGAGCGTTTCCTTAAAGGTTGCGAGAAGAAAGGTATGTCTTATGCTGATGGTAAAGTGCTATGGGGTAAGATGGAGTACTTCTCTGGCTATGGTTTCTCTAAGAACCACGCAATCCCTTACAGCATCATCTCTTATCAGTGTGCATGGTTGCAGACTTACTATCAAGATGAGTGGATCTCTTCTTTCCTTGATCATGAGCCTGACTCTCGCAAAGAGGCTGCTATCAACATCGCCCGTTCATTTGGCTACAAGGTTGCCGCATTGGACATCAACACTTCAGGAACATCTTGGGAAGTTCGAGATGGAAAACTTATTCCCCCTCTCACAACTATCAAGGGCTTGGGAATGGCTGCCATTGAAGAAGTAATGTTTAAGCGCCCATTTTCGTCCGTTGAGGACCTTTTGTTTGACAAAGGGGTAGTTTCTCGGAAAGTCAACAAGAAGTCTCTAGACGCCATGTGTCGAGCCGGAGCAATGCAATCCTTAATGGACGACAGGTTCTTCGGAGACAAGCACTTCTGGTCTGCAGTTGTTGTTGATAAGCCAAAGAACAAGAAGAAACTTGGAGAGAACATCGAGAAGTATCGAGATGAAGGGTCTTTCACAAAAGCAGAGACCATTAATCACTTGCAAGCATTGACAGGAATCTATCCTATTAACATGGTTGTTCCTGTTAAGGCCTATAAGTTCTTCGAGATGCAAGGCATCAATCCTATCTCAGAGTATGATCCAGATCTTGGAAAAGCATGGTGCATTCCGACTGAAGTGGTTACTCGAAAGACAAAGACTGGCAAGTCTTATTATCAAGTTATGGTGATTGACTCAAACATGAAAACTCAAAAAATCAATTGCTGGGGCGTAGATCCAAAGTCTGACTTTATCTACACACATCGCCTTTATGTTCTTGAGTGGCCTCAATATAATGCCACATGGGGATTTTCAACTCGAGGAGGGCTTTCAAGAAATTGGAAGCTCCTAGGGTGATCAATGCCAGAAAGAATCGACGTAACAGTCTTTTGGACACCAGAGTGCGATTCAATGTCTTACATTTCGTTTTTCTATAGCGATATCGAAGACATGGTTAGAGAATATGAGCAAGGCAGACAAGTCTTGCTCTTCACTTTCATTCCATTAGAGTCAATGAGGCAATGGATCTGGGATCAATATTGTCGAGAACCAGCAGAAGTTGTCATTGAACACATAAAGTATTAAAAAATACTTGACAAGCATGTTCAAACACGTTATAATATAAACATAATCAATCACGGAGGAATTATGAAATTATCAACCTTATTTGTTAACAACATGGGCATCTTTAAGAGAGCGCTGGAAAATGCAATCATTCCAAAAGTAGCCACAGACTCAGCTCAAGCCGGCGGAGTTATGGTGGAGATGAATGCAGAGATGTTCTCCAATGAAGTACTTTTGGCACAGGGATCAAACTTTGTCTGCCTAACAAACAAGACAATTGAGAGGTCTATCAATCGAGGGTTTGAATTCGACTTTAGCTTAGTCAATGCATCCGACTTCAAGGAATTTAAGAAAGTGGTGAAAACATCAGATACGATTGTATCATCAGCTGATGTCTACCTGTTCAAAATTGATGGAAGTCTTTTGACCTTGGTTGACGCCGAGAGCTTCAAAACCTCCACCAGCGCTGATGTCAATCAAATTTATCTTCACAATGACGCTGACGGATCTGTCTATGATGGCGTAATCACAGGTAACCACCCAGATTTTGGTCAAGTTCTTTTATTAACTTTCTCGCCAAAAACAGAGATGTGCCATGTTTATTTGGCCGAAGGGAAGATGTCAAAGTTTACTGATCTATTTGAAAAGCCCGAAGAAGAAGATGGTCAGCTGGTGTTCCATGGCTCGAAACTTCTAGACAAATCAGACATGACGAAGAAAACCGGCTTGGAGAGACAATTAATTGTCCTTATCAACAGAGCAAAGAAGAAGAAAAAGAAAGATGGAGAAGACGCCGCAAGCACCTCTTTTACAAGGGGAATCCAAATTGATAAAAGTTTTCTGTCCATTTTGTCTCAGCGAGGATTGATTCAGGAACTTTTCTCTTTTAGCATTGACTTTGCGCAAATGGAAGAGGAGGATTTTATGAACAGATGCCCACAATTAGCAGCAATTCTAAAGGAGAAAGCACATGACAACGCAGCGTAAAAACATTAACAACGAACAGTTCTTCACGAACCACGAAACCGCTAGGAGACTAGCAAACTGGATCAAGCAACAGCATTGGTATCCAAGCATTACTCGAACAATCGAACCAAGCGCCGGAGACGGAGCATGGCTTGATGTTGGACTACAAGTCGATGAGGCTTATGACATCGAACCAATGCATGACTCTGTGCTGAAGATCGATGACTGGCTTACTTATGATGCTGGAAGAATAAGCGGTAAGACTCTTTATGTTGGAAACCCACCATTTGGACGCATGGGCAAACTTGCAAAAGCATTTATGAACCATTGCGCAAAGACCGGAGATTATATCGCCTTTATCCTCCCAGCAGCCATGGCTAAAGTGACTCAAATCAGACAAATTGATCCACACTTGCACCTCATTCACCAAGAGGATCTGTTGGACGAAACCTTCAGATTCGAACGTGACGGCAAAGTCGTTTCGACGGTGTTTCAAGTCTGGGAAAGGCGAAACGATTTAAGGATTGATCCTTCAAAACGGACATCTTGTTCAGACTTCTCATTTGAGACAACCTCTGAGGTGACCTTTGAGTCAATTGCGTCTCAGATAATTGCGAAAGGCCTCGATAAAGGGCTCCGTAGTGAGATTGTAGGCCTTCTAAAAGAGTCCTTTAGTCAACGCCCTGCGCCGGTGCCAAAAGACGTAGAAATAGCGATTTGCACCCATGGAAGCGGTGTTGGAAAAGTGTTTCCGAAAAACTTCGAGAACAAAAGTACGAGGACCCATCGATTCATCAAGATCGACAACAAGTCTTTAACGAAAGAAGAGCTAACCAAGAGATTAAGATCGCTAGACTATGAGAGCATTTATAAGTATTCAACAGGCGCGACATGTGTTTCTAAAGAAGAAATTGTTTATCTTTATTGCAAAAAATACTTGACAAACGAATTTTAACATGTTATAATACATTATAATCAAAACAACAATGGAGGAATTATGAGTTTTGAATTTGTAACTGGCATCGACGCCACAACACCAATGGACGAGATTGCAATCGTTCAAAAAGCGGACGACGCAAAAACAACCGAAGAGCACATGGCTGAGTATCTTGAGAGCATGAAGGCTTTGGAGGACGCTATGGAGCCTTATAAAGAGCAAAAGCGTGATCTTAAAGCAAACTATGTTGAGAACGGCTGGCTTACAAAGTCGGAGATCTCTCTTGCTGTGAAGGCTTATCGCTTAGCAAAAGACGACACCGACATGTCCGCATTGATTGATATGGTCGAGGCACTAAAAGACAAAGGAGTTGGTCAATGAGACTTATCTTGATCGAACAGGCTTATGAGCCTCAGGTAGTCCACATTAATCCACACAACATTTCGTTGGTTGGAGACACGGGATCCCACATTGTTATTCGAATGCTTTGTGGGAAAACAATAACAACAAAGTTCACAGACGTTCAGCACGCGATTGATTACATTCAGCGTGCAACAACCATTAAACTAACACAGGAGTAAAAAATGGAAGTAACAAACGAAGAAAACACAGAAACCCCATTGTTGACTAATGGGGATCTTGCGATCGCAGCATATGCAATTAGCCAATGCTTCAATGCTTATTTGGAGTCATATGAGCGAGAAGACTATGAGGAAATGACAAAAGAGCAGATGGAATCATCAATGAACGCCTTACAAGCTTCATTTGCAAAGTTTGACGCCTTAGTACACACTCTTCAGAAGAATAACCAAGACGCATCAGAGGTAAATCAAGACACCACGGAGGACGATGATGAAGGTCAAGATTAAGAAATTACATCCTGACGCAATCATTCCACAGTATGCAAAGCCCGGTGATGCCGGGCTTGACTTAACTGCGGTTGATGTAACCACGAGCCATGGGTGTTTAACTTATCACACAGGCCTTGCTGTCGAGATTCCTCGATGGCACGTTGGTTTGTTATTTCCACGGTCTTCTGTCTACAAGACTCGTCAAACATTGACCAATTGTGTTGGTGTAATTGATAGCGGTTATCGTGGAGAGATCATGTTGAAATACACTCTTTCACCAACTCAAAGTGAATATGAGATTGGAGATCGTGTTGGGCAACTAATTATTATGCCTTATCCAAAGATTGAGTTCGAAGAAGTTGAAGAACTTACAGAGACTGAGCGCGGAGATGGCGGCTACGGAAGCACAGGAAAATAAAATGTCTGATAAAAACACGGTTAAGCGCGTCTACATTTACATGGATGAAAAGCAGCACATGGACCTAAAAGTCAAGTTAGATTTTCACCAAATTAGCATGTCTGAGTTTGTCCGTGTTTGCGCGGATGGTGTCTTAAGTGGCAATCCTATTATGGACCAATTCATCGACTTCTATAAAGAGCATAGCGAGAAACATTCAAAGAAATCGACTAAAGCTGCTAAAAAAGATAGAGAAGTTTCAGATGAACTGCTATCCGAATTGGGATTGTCTGGAGACGACATTCAAGACATTTTCGATATTATTGAAGAAGATCATCCGGAAATTTAGTATTAAGGGTGTCTTTTTATGAGTTTGCCCTCTATTTAAGGGGAAAACGTTTTTTTATTCTTAAGGAGATAAAGCTATGGCTAAGAAAGTTTTAAAAGAAGCAGTTGTTCGTCGTTTCCAAAAATTGGCGAATGTTGCTCCAATCAATGAAATGTATGCTAACGAAGGATACATGAATGAAGAAGAAGAAGGTGCCGAGTTGGCTCCTACTGATGATATGGCTGACATGGACGACATGGGCGGCGAAGCAGAAGTTGAAATGCCTCAAAGTGACTTGGACGCAATCCAAGCTGCTCTACCAGCACTTCAAAATCTAGTCGACATGGCTGGCGGTGCAAGCGAAGACATGGACGACATGGGCGATATGGATGACATGGACGCAATGCCTGCAGATGGAGAAGAAGGAGAAGAACTCGAAGATGAAGATGCTGAAGAAGCAATCATGGAAGCTCTTCGCGGAATTTCTTACGTTCCTTCAAAGTCTGAAGTTGTAAACGAAGTTGCTAAGCGTGTTGCTCGTCGTTTGAAAACAGCGAAATTGCATGAAGCAAAATTGAATCGCGCTTTGGGAAAAAGACGATAAAATACTTGACAACCTTTAGGTTTCATGTTATAATTAAAGAGAGGCTTTGTCCTCTCTTTTTTTAATGGAGGTTGTGTCATGTACATCTTTCTCGCATTTGCCTTTGGATGCACTCTTACTTATCTAATAACAATTCTATCCTCCGCAATCAGATCTTCCGAAATCTTGGAGAACGCCATGCTTACCTATGCACTTCTTATGATGAGTGCGTTCGAAGTCAGCGTCCAGCAACTAGAGAATACGATTGTGAGAAACAGAATTGATAAAAGAGAAGCGGAGAAGTTGAGACGAATTCATAAGAATGAGTTCCAGTCTTTCGCAGATAAAAAGATTCGAGAAATAATCAAATACATTCCACCTTCCCATGAAAACATCATGCGTTACAAAAATTTTGAACAAATGAATTTATACATTACTCAACAGTATAGGAGACAAAATGCAAAATCTAAACAAAACTAAAAAGTCAAAGAAGACCAAGAAGAAAGAAGAAGTTGTCGAAGAAATCGAACAAGTTGAAGAAGAGTCTTCCGAAGAGGAATCTTCCGAAGAAGTTTCTGAAGAAGCAGAGGCAACTGAAGAAGAAGCAGGTCAAATGACTTTGCTAGATCTCCTTGGCGGAGCTGCTGGTGGAGCAAATTCACCTGAAGCAAGATCAATCATGTTTGTTGGCGAAGTTAATGAAGAGCGAGCAGCAGATTTGATCTCGGCACTCTTGGTTCTTTCTCAGACAAAAGACCCAGAAGCAGAAAGAGCAGAGCCAATCAAGCTCTATGTTTCGACCTATGGCGGATCAGCCGATGAAATGTTTGGCATCTACGATGTCGTTAACTATTGCAAAAAGTTTTGCGACATCGAAACAATCGGCCTTGGCAAAGTTATGTCGGCTGGAACTTTAATGTTAGCATCCGGAACAAAAGGCAAGCGCAAGATTGGCAAGCATTGTCGAGTCATGATTCACTCCGTTAATGGTGGACAAGTTGGAGACCTGCACAATCTTCAGAACGAACTGGAACAAACCGTTTCTCTTCAAGACTCTTACATTCAGGCTCTATCTAGTGAAACAAATATGACCAAAAGACAAATTCAAACACTAATTAATCGCAAAGTAAACGTCTATTTAACTGCCGAAGAGGCAATTGAAAAAGGCCTAGCAGATGAGATTTTGGAGTAGCAAGTGGATAAATATTTCTACAATGAAGCCTCAGCCCAGAAATTGGGCTGGGAGCCTTCGTGGTTTGGTTGCAGCAGGTTCAATGATGAACTAATTGAAGCCATTGAAAAATTTCAAAAGTCCAAAGGCATAACAGCCGATGGGCTTTGCGGTCCGGGAACTTACAGAAGGATTTACACAGATCGACAAGAGAATATTCACACGTTTAAGCCAAACACCAAAAACAACAAAGACTCATTCATTGTTAACAACGCAGAGTATTTTGATATTGAGTGGCCAAAAGTAAAGCTATGGTTTGAAGCGGATGGACTAAAAATGCGCAAAGGCTTTCGCCGCGTGTTCGAGAAGAGAAATCCAAACTTTTTTGTTTGCCATTGGGACGTTTGTCTTTCATCAGAGTCGTGCTTTAAGGTTCTTCAAAACCGAGGATTAAGCGTCCACTTCTTGATTGATAATGACGGAACCATTTATCAAATAATGGACATGAATGACGTTGCTTATCATGCTGGTTCCAAGACTTGGAACGATCGTTCAATTGGTGTCGAGATTTCAAACGCTTACTATCCAAAGCACCAAGATTGGTATGTAAAGCAAGGCTTGGGCGAGAGACCAATCATCAGCGACGCTGTTGTTCACGGAGAAAGACTTAAGCCATTCACCGGATTTTATCCACAACAGCTCCAAGCGTTACAGGCTCTAATGAAAGCGGTAAATAGAGCCACAGGGATCCCTCTTAAGACGCCTCTGGACCGTTCAAAGAACACAAACACTACCGTAAGCAAGAAAGCCGCTAGCGGCAAATTTGAGGGCTTTGTGAGCCACTATCATTTGACCAACCGCAAGATTGATTGCGCCGGTCTTGATCTAAAGAAATTATTGAAGGAGATTTAAAATGAGCAAGAATAAACAAGTGACAGAGTCAATGCTAAAGGCTATCATTGAAGAGGTTTTGAATGAAGAGCAGTTAAATGAGTTTAAAATCGATTTGGGGACCGGTGAAGAAACAATCAATAGCTTCAGCTCGGCAAACAAAAAAAAGATATCAGATCCTGTTAAGAAAAAAGCTGAACTTCAAAGTTTAGCCCAAGCCGGCGGTGACCCGAACAAGTTGGACCTAACCGACATCTCTGCTTCAACAGGCGCAGAAAGAGCGACAGCACAACATATTGCCAATAAACCAGGAACCAGTGTTGACCAAGCCCAAGTCCAACAGGCCCTTTCTGGCAGCGGTGGCGGAGGAGGTGGGGCCTTGATTCCCGGCGTCGCAGACCCCTCTACGATCCAAAAGACGGGAGCCGGCTTGATGAAGTCCGCAGACGTCATAAAAGAACTAAAAAAGATCATAGCCGCTTATGCTGCACTTCCTACTCCGCCCACTGCTGCCCAACTGCAGCCAATTAAAGACACTGCTAAAAAATACCAAGTTGCTCTTGCCGCCCAGTCAAAAGTTCAATCAAGTGTTCAGAAACTATTTGATAAAATTCAGGCTGATTTAGCTGCGATCGCCACTGGTGGCGGTGGAGGAGGCTCAGCCACTGGGATCGACACCGCGATTAAAAATCTTGCCAGAACACTGGCTGATGTGGAGGCACTATTCAATCCCGCCGCTGACACTGATTCTTTCACATCTCCGCAGCTTGACCTTCCCTATCATAGCTTATCTGACACTGGCTGGACCAAGAGTAATGACATCCAGACTTCCGCCGCCTTACCAAACACAACAGTGCAGATAATCCTGACAGAATTATCAAGGTTTAACATGAACTTTGTGGAGATGTTTGAACACTACAAGACTCTTGGGGATTTAATGGTTGATGCCACCTCCAGCACCTCCACGTCCTCGGGCTCTAAAAACACAATCAAAGCTATGCCAGCCGAAGAGCTTTTCACATCTATAAGCGTCATGTCTACACTAGATTACATTACAAATGCCTTTCAAGGGTCTTCTGCCGGACCAGTCTATGAAACCTTGCAGGCCTTGCTCGCCGGTGGTGTTGTGTTCGGAGGAGCAATGGCAGGAGCTGATGTGCTGATGGGTAAAAAAGGTCAGTTGTGGATTTCCAACAAGAACACGCAACTCGGCAAAGCAACAGGTAGTGCTGCAGTAAGCGGATCTCAGGCTAAAACAAATATTCACGCAATTGAACTAAACGAAACCATGTGGTATGTTGGCTTTGGAAAAGCCGGTGCGGGTGCGGCTGACAGTAACAAAGGAAAGAACACAATGCTTAAGATCTTTATTGTTGGGATCAAGAGAATCGCAAACAGCAACAATGCAAGCAGCTTCAACGCTGTAGATGTCGACGGGAATAATGTCCAAACCGGATTGACCACAGCCTCCTCGGGTAAATATTCAATACCTTTTAGCCAAGTAAAGAGTTCCACCATCGACATTCCAATTAGATCTATACCAGATGTAGACTTTTCTCTTTTGGCATCAGACGCAATCGAAAAAGCCCAAGACGCTACTCAAATTGCAATTAGAGATATTTATGTCAAACTGGAAAACATAGAGAAGCGCACACAAACATTCCTAGCTCTACATGCAAGGAAAACGACGACGCCCGCTGAAGCAACTGCTGCTAAAGCCAAAGCAGCCACCGCTGCCTCAAGTGCTGCCACTGACTACAAAGATCTCAAGACTAACTTGAAAGCCGGCTTTGGTGGAGTTGATCCAGCAGCTGGTGCTAAGTTCAACGAATCCAAAAAAGTCACTCCTGCAGATCTTAAAAAAATTATTTCAGAAACTTTCAAAAAATGACTTGACAAAGCCTCCATTTGGTGTTATAATACATTATAACAATAACCATTTGGAGGCTTTATGCAAAAACACTATAAACAAGGCTCCTCTCTCAATCAAGAGATTGTTGAGGGAGTCAACATTTTGGCGAACAACGTTTCTGCAACGCTCGGACCGCGAGGTCGAACTGTTGCATTGTTCCACAAAGATCAAAATGTCCCCGTTCTCACAAAGGACGGAGTAACGATTAGCGAGTTCATTGAACTTGATTCTCCGTTTCAAAATCTCGGAGCACAAGTCATTAAACAAGCGGCAAAGCAAACGGTTGAAACTGCTGGCGACGGCACAACCACATCAACAGTCCTCGCAAGAGCGATCTTGACCGAAGGACAACGCTATCTAACCTCGGGTGTCTCACCTGTTGAACTTCAGCGAGGCATCAACAAAGCGGTCGAAGTAATAGTTGAAGAGCTTGATGCAATGTCTCGACCAATTGAGACAGTCGATGACATCAAACACATTGCAACGATCTCAGCTAACAATGATTCCGTCATCGGAACTCTAGTTTCAACAGCCGTTGATAAAGCGGGCAAGGATGGCTCTGTAATCGTCGAAGAGGCACGGAGCATGCAAACCACTCTGGATCTGATAGAAGGCTTCAGAATGGATTCTGGCTACCTTAGCAGCCAATTTATTAACAATGAACGCAACGGGGCGGTAGATTATGATAACCCACTTATTCTTGTCACAGATGAAAAGATTGAAGTCGTCGATCAAATCATGCCCGTGCTTCAAGTCGCCGCAAGAGACCAGAGACCCTTACTTATCGTTGCATCTGACGTGGAGGGCCAAGCACTTGCGGCACTTATTGCAAACGCTGTTCGAGGAACAATGAAGGTTGCTGCCATTCGTGCTCCACGTTACGGAGAAGAACGACGAAACATTCTCAAGGACTTATGCGCATCAGTCGGTGCAACATTTGTATCTCGAGAACTTGGACTTTCTTTAAAAGAAGTTAAATTAAATGACTTTGGACAAGCAAAGTCAGTAAACATCACAAAAGGCTGGACAACAGTCGTAGGAGGCAAAGGTGATTGGGAAGCGGTTGATACGCAGATTACTGCGATCAAAAATGAAATCCAGCAAACAGAAAACTTACAAGAATGCGAAAGACTTCAGGAGAGAATTACTCGTCTTGCTTCTGGTGTCGCTGTTATTAGAGTGGGAGCAGCAACTGAAGTAGAAATGATCGAGAAGAAACATCGCATTGATGATGCTCTTGAGGCTGTCCGCTCAGCGCAAGAAGAAGGCATCGTCGCAGGTGGCGGTGTAACGCTCTTGAGGTTAGCTAGAACGCTTCATTTCACGTTAGACAATGAAGAGCAAGACCTTGGAGCTAAAATCGTTTTAAGGGCGTGTGAGGCGCCCCTAAGGACTATGGCAAGAAACGCTGGAGAGTCAGAAGATTTGATCATCGAAAAGATTATCAACGCTGATGACAATTTTTGCTACGACTTTCTTAATAGAAAAATGATCAATGCTTTCGAGCAGGGCGTTATTGATCCAAAGAAAGTCACAAGATGCGCTTTGCAAAATGCAGCGTCAGCAGCAGGCACACTACTTACAACATCACATGCTATTGTAAAAGTTTAAAACTATTTACTGTGAAGTCGTAACTATGGGAGAAACGGACATGAGCGAGAACGAAATGAATGAAATTCAAAAGGCATTAATGGAGCTTACAGTTAACATTAAACACATGGATACAAAGCAAGATCAAATGATTGATGACCTTAAAAGCATCAAAGAAGCGATTTATAATCCTGAAACTGGCCTCTATGCTCGTGTCCGCGATCTCGAACAATGGCAGGCAGGAATGTCCAGAGTAATCTGGACTGTCGGCCTTGGATTCATCGGATTGCTAGCAAATGCAATGATGGAATTATTATAAAACTCGGAGGGAAAGTGAGAGTTAAAATTAGTTACGGAGCCGACATTTCAGAGGTTCCAGAAGAAGTTGATCAGCTTTATACATATGTTTCTGCAAAAGCGAGATCAATTACGAGACAATCGGAAACAATTGAAGAACGATTAGAAGAAGAAGACTTGCAAGGATGCTTGTTTTTGATTGATAAGATGCGCAAAACTTTAGCATTGATGGATCAGCGTTTATCAGATTTGGAAATGATAAGCGTCGGATACTTAACGCACATGAAAGGAGAAGAACATGTTTCAGACAGGAGACCTTCTGTGGATACCGCAGGGATCGATGATTCTAGCACCGACACCTAACGCTCCATCAAGCGTCAAAGTCGTCGATAAGCCAAACATCGGACTTTATGTCGAACAGTCCACCAAAGACAAAGACTACTCTTTCATTTTAATTGAAGGAGAAAAGTGGGCGATCAATAACAAACAAATAAAGCACTATAGGAGTAATGATGCTGGTAAAATTAATAGAAGTCTTTAAGCCTGATGGCGATAGAGTCCACTTGGACGAGATTCACGTTAGCCCAAATGCTGTCACAACAATTAGGCGAGAGCCAGACAGTGCCTTAATAAGCGAAGCGCATAATCTAGGAATAAGCGAAGAAGCACAGTTTAGTCGAATAACAATAATGGAAGGAGCAATGGCAAGATCAATTGTTGTTGTAGGATCTCCAGAAGAGTTGAGACGAAAGCTGAATAAGCGTCAACTGCTGAGGGACTGATGAAATATTTTAAAATTATTTGTTGGACCGAATGTCCTTTCTGCATTAAGGCAAAAAAGCTGATGATGGATCGCAATGAGCAGTTTGAATACTGTTCAGTTGATCACTCCCAAAAACTATTGGAGCATTTCAAAACTATTTATAATCATAACACTGTTCCAATTGTGATAATAAAGGAGGAAGGCGTGGATGACAAGCTTATCGGCGGCTACACAGAACTTGTCAAGTTCTTTGAGCCAAAAGATCCTTGAAGAGGTTCTATCAGAAATGATAAATCTAGTCGAATGCGAACTAGATGTTTACGTTGAAGAAATCAATGGTGACAATTCCTATTGGGTTCCAACTCCAGATGATGAAATCGAGGAGGAGGAGCCCTTTGGCATT
>Ga0209932_1000171_pt1 | contig 17864 bp, 16 predicted proteins | sample SalPon2_B_H2O_MG_2_FD_185728 | JGI IMG/M metagenome (GOLD analysis project Ga0209932, IMG submission 185728) | Salt pond water microbial communities from South San Francisco under conditions of wetland restoration - Salt Pond MetaG SF2_B_H2O_MG... ...
GTGGCTATGTTTGCTAGCCTTCTTGTATTATTTTTACTCCCTTGGATTCATACTAGCCGATTAAGAGGACTAACTTTCCGGCCATTAGCTCGATTGGCTTTTTGGTTTTTAATTGCAGATTTCTTACTCCTTACTTGGATCGGATCTCAGCCTGTTGAAGAGCCCTTTATTTTAATAGGACAATTAGCTTCTATATTTTATTTTGGATACTTTTTAGTATTAGGCCCCTTATTAGGTTATATTGAAAATCGTCTTTTATTTCCTAAAAAGGGGTAAGGTTTAAAAGTTAATTTTTTCAAAATTTTTTGCTTTTTAGTTAAAAGTGGCCCATCTCGTAGAGTGGACTAATGGTAAGTCACCAGACTCATCATCTGGAGATGCAGGTTCAATTCCTGCCTCTACAATTAATTAAGTTAAAAAAGGGACGAATGGCAAGCTAGGGTGTACTAATAAGACGGAAGGCCCGAAAATACGAGGGAGGGATTTTGAACTCGTGTGTCTTCGCGGAAACGCAGGGGAATAAACTGGAAACTGAAACATCTAAGTACCAGGGCCAATTGGCACAAAGAAATCAAACGAGCTTCCGTAAGTAGCGGCGAGCGAAAGCGGAACAGTCCTCTATGAGTAAGTAGTGGAAGATAGGTGTCTACACATCTAAGACTAAATGTTAGTGCACACCGATAGAGAAAGTACTGTGAAGGAAAGCTGAAAGAGATTTGAAAAGACCTTAAAATAAGTCCCCTAAAGCAGTTGTAGCACAACGTACCTTTTGTATAATGGGTTCGCAAGGAAAAATTTAGCAAACTTAAGTCCAAAGACGAAGGTGTAGTGAAATCAAGAGAATATATCCTCTTTAAGTTAAATTACCCGAAACCAAGTGACCTAGCCTTGGGCAGTTTATAGGAACGAACCGTTGATTGTAGCAAAAATCTCGGATGACCTGCGGCTAGGGGTGAAAGACTAATCAAACTTGGAGATAGCTGGTTTTCTGCGAAAACTATTGAAGTAGTGCGTCCAAAAAACTTAATTTTACATGATAAAGTTCAATTGCTCGGAGAGGGATTAACTCTGAATGTAAAAAATTAAGGTGGACAGACAGACAGTGGGCGATAAGGCCAATTGTCAAAAGGGGAAAGCCCTAATTAGAAGTTAAAGCCACAAATCAAAGCCCATATTAAGTGTTAAAGGGATGTGGAATTTAGACAATGAGGAAGTAGGCTTGGAGCCAGCCATCTTTGAAAGATGACGTAAAAGTTCACTCAAGAAATTCTTCTATCTCTAAAATTATGGTGGCTAAAATTGAGCTGAAACTCTGAGGATGAAGAATTTTCTTCATTCGGTAGCAGAACGGACTGTAATATTGGTTCGGCGAAAGCCCAACTATCAGAAGTGATAATGCGAACATGAGTAAAAAATCATTGGATCACTCCCCCAAGGCTTCGATTATTAATTGGGCCAAACAGCCCTTAAGATGGTAACCTTTTGGTTACGTCAATAGGTCTTATAAAAAGTGCACGAAGTGCCAGGAAAAATTTATAAATTATTACTGTACTAGTCTAACGCAAGTGGGGTGAAGTGAGGAGAAAACTTCTCTTAAGGAACTCGGCAAAATTTGGGCCTCGACTGTTTACCAAAAACATAGCTCTCTGCCAAAGCTAAATGCTGAAGTATGGAGGGTGAAGCCTGCCCGATGGTTGTATCTGAAAAGGTTGGCTAACGTCAACTTCATAAGGGCAATTGAATGGCCGCGGTAACACTGACCGTGATAATGTAGCGTAATCAATAGCCAATTAATTGTTGGCCGGTATGAATGGCATCACGAAGGCCCCACTGTCTTAAGAGGACTCTCCATGAAATTGAATTCGTAGTGAAGATGCTACGTCCATATTGTAAGACGAAAAGACCCCATTGAGCTTTACTAAAGACTTGTATGGCTCGAAATGACTTAAATAAAAAGTTTAGATAATGTGGGATCCGTTTTTGGTTAATGAAACACCACTCTTTTATTTTAAGAGAGCTAACCTTGTAGGGAGAATGCAAGTTGGATAGTTTGGTTGGGGCGACCGCCTTTTAAAAAGTAACGAAGGTGAACTTAAGGTCCGTAGTTAATAGCTTGTGGCCTGACTGCAAGGGGGACATCCCGAGCAGACACTGGAAATTTCTCAGTGGGTTATAATGACCCGTCATCTTTGAGTGGAAAAGTTGACGATCAACGAATAAAAGCTACCATGGGGATAACAGCGTTATATCGTTAGAGAGCTTTATCGACGACGATGTTTGCGACCTCGATGTTGAATTGCGGCACCCTGGGGTGCAGCCGCCCCCAAGGGTTGGTCTGTTCGTCCATTAAAGCCGTACATGATTTGAGTTAAAAACGTGGCAACACAGTTTGGTTTCTATCTACAATATGAAGAAACATCGGTATAATTATCTTCTAGTACGAAAGGACCGAAGAATTAGCGATCCTCTTATTTTTACAAGTTACGATCGATTCATTAGTCTCCTAATTGGAGGTTATAATTAATCACTGATTGCCTCTTAAGTGTGAAAATTATATCGAACTGTTTGATGTGAAAAAAAACTATAATTATACAGGAGCCCCGTTTAGGGGGCCCCCTGGTTAGAATATAAGAGATATAGAATTAGTTAAAAAGTAAGTAAATGAAATCTACTGTTTATCATCCCTATCATTTAGTAGACCCCAGCCCTTGGCCCTACGTAGGAGCTTGCGGAGCTCTTTTTATAACTGTAGGAAGTGTCGTATATTTTCATTATAGTCAAACTTGAGTTTTATTGATGGGGGCAATTACCCTTGGTTTCACTATGATAGTTTGGTGGAGAGATGTAATAAGAGAAGCTACTTTCCAAGGTCTTCATACCATAATTGTAAAACAAGGTTTAAAATATGGAATGCTCCTATTTATCCTTTCTGAAGTCTTGTTTTTCTTTTCTTTCTTCTGGGCTTTTTTTCATAGTAGTATTGCTCCAAATATAGAGTTAGGTGCTGTTTGGCCACCTCAAGGGATTAATCCATTAAATCCTTTTTCAGTGCCTCTTTTAAACACAGCCGTCTTATTAAGTTCGGGGGCAACCGTTACTTGGGCCCACCATGCTTTAATTAGCGGAAAAAAAACTGAAGCTATTAATGGTCTTACTACTACTGTTGTTTTAGGTCTTATTTTTTCAGCCTTACAAGCAATGGAGTATTATGAGGCCCCCTTTGCTATTTCAGACTCAGTTTATGGCTCTACTTTCTTCGTAGCCACTGGCTTCCATGGTATTCATGTCATTATAGGAACAACGTTTCTAGCTGTTTGTTTAGCCAGGTTAGTCTATCATCAGTTTACTCGTCATCATCATCTCGGTTTTGAAGCTGCAAGTTGGTATTGGCATTTCGTAGACGTGGTGTGGCTATTTTTATATATTTGTATCTATTGGTGGGGAAGTTAAAAAACCTCGCTATAATTTTTTTATAATTTTTATTTTTTATGGCCTTGACAAGTGTAATAATTATATAAACACTTGATTTTAGGTTTATCCTTAAAGGATGGATAATAAATTTTTAACTCGTTGAGTATTTTCTACTAATCATAAAGATATCGGAACATTATATCTAGTCTTTGGAATAGGATCTGGTATGATAGGCACAGCTTTAAGTATGTTAATAAGATTGGAATTATCTGCCCCTGGAACTATGTTAGGGGACGACCATCTTTATAATGTCATAGTAACAGCGCATGCTTTTATTATGATTTTCTTTTTAGTAATGCCCGTTATGATTGGAGGGTTTGGTAATTGGTTAGTACCTTTATATATTGGTGCTCCCGATATGGCTTTCCCTCGATTAAATAACATTAGTTTTTGGTTACTTCCCCCTGCGCTTATATTATTATTAGGCTCTGCCTTTGTTGAGCAAGGAGTGGGAACTGGATGGACAGTCTATCCTCCTCTATCCGCTATTCAAACACACTCGGGAGGGGCGGTTGATATGGCCATCTTTAGCCTTCATCTAGCGGGTGCCTCTTCTATTTTAGGGGCAATGAATTTTATAACGACCATATTTAATATGAGAGCACCAGGAATGACAATGGACAAACTCCCCTTATTTGTGTGGTCTATTTTAATTACTGCCTTTTTATTATTGCTTTCTTTACCTGTTTTAGCGGGAGCTATCACCATGCTTTTAACAGATAGGAATTTAAATACAACTTTCTTTGATCCGGCCGGGGGTGGAGACCCTATTTTATTCCAACATTTATTTTGGTTTTTTGGACATCCGGAAGTTTATATTTTAATTCTCCCAGGGTTTGGTATTATTTCTCAAATTGTTCCAACTTTCTCTGCTAAGAATCAAATTTTTGGATATTTGGGTATGGTATATGCCATGTTATCTATTGGAATATTAGGTTTTATTGTGTGGGCTCATCACATGTTTACGGTAGACGCCAGCCGTCGGAGACAGTAATGTCTTCGTTTATATCTCGCTATATGCTGGAAAGACCTTTTTTAAAAAATAAGTGCTCATCTAAAGTTAAGGTAGCTAAAATCTTATTTTTTTGAGGTTTCCCAGCCGGAAAATAAAACTGGAAATAAATGTTTACAACAATTACTCAAGTTTTAAAATCCTCAGAGACTGCACGCGGGAAATCCTGACAATGATTAATTGGGTTAGTTGAATCTCAAGGTTGCTTAAGCATAGCTCGAAAATCTCATTATACAGAAGGGTTTTCTCTTTCTTTTTCTCGTCCCCTTAAAGACACTCAAGTTCTTTATTATATAAAAGGTTTATTAGGACATGGTCATCTAAAACTTTTGACAACTGTAAAATATTATGTTGCAAATAAGAAACTTTTAATGGATATTCTTCCACTTAATTGCTCGAGCGATGGTGCTCGATTTGCAGGGTTAATAGATGGAGAAGGTGTCTTTGTTGTTTCTTTAAAACATAAGCCTAATGTTTTTAAAAAGAAGAACGTTAATTTTTCTTTAATCATATCACAAAGTGAGGAGGTGGTTTTGAGACCATTTTTTGAAAAATTAGGAGGAAAAATAAGAAAAAATGAAAAAGAAGGTACTTTTAAATGAGAGATACGAGAAAAAGGAGATTTAATTCGAATCGTGCGCCTTTTAAAAAAATATCTTTTACGAACTAAGAAAAGAGTTGATTTTTTGAAATGGTGTAAAGTATTAGAATTAACTAATTATAAATTAGGATTAAGGTACAGTCCGAACCATGGTGAAAGCTTTGGTCGGGAAACACTTTAAGATATAGAGTGTTTTCAAACATATTAGTGGAATGGATGTTGACACAAGAGCCTACTTCACTGCTGCCACTATGATTATTGCTGTTCCAACTGGAATTAAAGTGTTTAGTTGGTTGGCCACTATTTATGGTGGAGCCATTAGATTAGACACACCTATGCTTTGGGCCATCGGGTTTATTTTCCTTTTTACAATAGGAGGTTTAACCGGGGTTATCTTAGCTAATAGTTCCTTAGATGTTGTATTACATGACACTTATTATGTAGTCGCCCATTTCCATTATGTCCTATCAATGGGAGCTGTCTTTGCTATCTTTGCTGGGTTCTATTTTTGGTTTGGGAAAATCACTGGTTATTGCTACAATGAGCTTTATGGAAAAATTCACTTTTGGATAATGTTTATTGGGGTTAATCTAACATTTTTCCCTCAACATTTCTTAGGTTTAGCTGGATTCCCAAGACGATACTCTGACTTTGCGGATGGTTTCGCTGGTTGGAATTTAGTTAGCTCTTTAGGATCAACAATTTCAATTGTGGGTGTCATTTGGTTTGTTTTTATAGTATATGATGCTTATGTTCGAGAGGTAAAATTTATTGGTTGGGTAGAGAACACTGGAGCTAGTTGGTCTTCTTTAGAGTGGGTCCAACCATCTCCTCCTATGTCTCATACTTATAATGAATTACCTTTTGTATATTATTCCTCCCCCTAGGGGGGGGCAGCGGCTTTTTTAACAAAGATAAATAAATTGATTAATAAATTTATAATTTATGTATCATTCTAATTATAACATTGCAGGTATTTGCTCAGACTTTAATTGAATTCTGTTCATCAGAGGTTTAATTATTCTTTTTATTAAGGTAATAGCAATATGTCTTTTTCAATTAGGATGTGCCCAAATTATCTTGGGCACCTCCTGAAGAAGATTCGCGAGGGGAAAAGTTACTAAAGCTGAAAACCTAGAATAAAATGTATTACAAGTATATGATTGTAGCTATTTTATTGTTATTATTAGGAGTGTTAGGTATTGTGCTGAATAGAGGGCATCTTATAATTATGTTAATGTCAATAGAATTAATTTTATTAGCTGCTTCTTTTTTGTTTTTAATAAATTCTATTATAACGGACGCTTTAATCGAGCAAGTTTTTACAATTATGGTATTAACGGTGGCCGCGGCAGAGTCTTCTATTGGATTGGCTATTATGGTGGCTTACTATCGAATAAAGGGTACCATCGCTATCAAATCTCTTAATTGACTAAGAGGTTAAGTTGAAAAAATTAAAGAATAAGGATGCCTCAATTGGAAACTGCTACTTATTTAACTCAATATAGATGGACTTTAATTGCTTTATTTTTATTATTTTCCTTTATGGTCGTTTCAGTCTTACCGGCTGTTAAAACTAATTTTTTAATCAGAAGATCCATCGGGGCAGGTTGGACTGGAGCCCCTAAGACATCTGATTTAAACAAAGGACCCGCTTCGTTATGGAGCTGGGATAAAATCTAACGTTTTAGCCCTTTTGGGGCCATAACTAAGATGGGCGCGGCTTATTTTGATCAATTTAAAGTAGTGGACTTGATCGCCATCACTAACTCATCTATGATGATGATGTTTGCTGTGGCTGTAGCTCTAATATTATTAAAGGGAAACCGATTAATTCCTAACCGATGGCAGGCCGTTATGGAAACGCTTTACGACCATTTTCATGGGTTAGTAAAAGATAATGCGGGAACTCAATACTTTCCTTTTGTTTTTACTCTTTTTATTTTTATAGCATTTTTAAATATTTTAGGGTTATTCCCTTATGTCTTTACAGTAACAGTTCATGTAGTTGTTACGTTAGGCTTATCATTTTCAATTGTAATCGGTGTTACCTTAGGTGGGCTTTGGAAATTTAAATGGAACTTTTTAAGCATTTTAATGCCAGCTGGAGCTCCTTTAGCTTTAGCCCCTCTTTTAGTATTAATTGAAACAGTTAGTTATATTTCTAGAGCTATCTCTCTAGGAGTCCGTCTCGCCGCAAATTTATCTGCTGGTCATTTATTATTTGCTATTTTAGCTGGTTTTGGCTTTAATATGTTAACTACGGCAGGCGTACTTAATATCTTTCCTATTTTGATTATGGTTTTTATAAGTTTACTAGAAGCTGCGGTAGCAATTATTCAAGCCTACGTATTTTCTTTATTAACTACTATTTATTTAGCTGATACCATCGTTTTACACTAAGTTTCTCTGAGGAGTGGTCATGTATATCTTAGTTTTAACTGTCCCCCTCTTGGGGGCCTTAGTTTCAGGTTTGTTTGGTAGAAAAATAGGTGAAAAGGGTGCTGGAATTTTTACTTCAAGTTGTTTAATTATAAGTTTATCATGGTCCCTTTTAATTTTTTATGAGACTACATTAAATTTTTCCACCACATATATAAAATTATGGCGATGGTTGGACTCAGATTTAGTCACTGCTTATTTTGGCTTACAATTTGATTCTCTTACCGCCGTTATGTTAATTGTGGTTACTAGTGTTTCTACTCTCGTTCATATTTTTTCTACAGCCTACATGGACGGAGATCCTCACGTACCTCGGTTTATGTCCTATTTATCATTATTTACTTTTTTTATGATATTATTAGTAACTAGTGATAATTATCCACAACTTTTTATTGGCTGAGAAGGCGTTGGGTTATGTTCTTATTTGTTAATAAATTTTTGGTTGACTAGAATTGAGGCCAATAAGGCTGCAATAAAAGCCATGTTAGTTAATCGAGTGGGTGATATTGGATTTGTTTTAGCTATGTTGGCAATTTGGGATCAATATGGGTGCTTAGACTTTGCTTCTTTATTTAATATAGTGGCACTAGCCCCCTCTGATAATACTACTTTAATTTGTTTATTTTTATTTATTGGAGCAGTCGGTAAGTCTGCACAATTAGGTTTACACACTTGGTTGCCGGATGCAATGGAAGGTTGGCGTTGGGCCGTCTTGTCTAAGAAATTAGCCTAGATTATAAATACACTATATGCTGGAAAGACCTTGAGGGTTAATCAGCCGGTAACAAAGCTGGAAGTTAGAAAGACCACTAATAGATTGGTCTATAGGTGGTCGGGTTTTTATCCCCCTTCGCTGTTGGTACCTCAGAGACTTTATGTGAATCCACTTCGGATCTCATGAGAAAATTGGTTTTCTTGATGATTATTGAAACAATCCATATAATTTTAAAAATTTTAATAATAGTTATCCCGTTACTTGTAGCAGTGGCTTATTTAACTTTAGCTGAACGGAAGGTTTTAGGTTATATGCAAGCTAGGAAAGGGCCTAATGTAGTAGGTGTTTATGGACTATTACAACCTCTTGCTGATGGTTTAAAACTATTTACTAAAGAGTTAGTGATTCCTCACTATGCTAATTTGTTTATTTATGTGGCAGCTCCGGTCCTTTCATTTACTTTAGCTTTAATTGCTTGGGGAATAATTCCCTATGATAAAGGAGTTGTAATAAGTGATTTAAAAGTAGGAATTTTATTTACCTTGGCCGTGTCTTCTATTAGTGTTTATGCTATTTTAATGTCCGGTTGGGCGAGTCAGTCTAAGTATGCTTTCTTAGGAGCTATTAGAGCGGCGGCTCAGATGATTAGTTATGAAGTTTCGATCGGGTTAATTATAATCACGGTCATTCTTTGTGTAGGTTCTTTAAATATTACTGAAATAGTTTTAGCTCAAAGTAGTGGGATTTGGTATTTTTTCCCCCTATTCCCCGCGGCTATGATGTTTTTTGCTTCGGCGTTAGCTGAAACTAATCGAGCACCTTTTGATTTAACAGAGGGTGAGTCTGAGTTAGTGTCAGGTTATAATGTAGAATATGCTTCTATGTCTTTTGCTCTATTTTTTTTGGCGGAATATGCTCATATAATATTGATGAGTTGTTTAACTACAATTTTATTTTTGGGAGGATGGCTCTCTCCTATTGTATTTTTAAAAGGTGGGCCAGCTTGGTTTGGTTTTAAAACCTCTTTTATAATTTTACTTTTTATTTGGGTAAGAGCTTCTTTTCCTAGAATGCGATATGATCAATTAATGGCTTTATTATGGAAATCTTACCTACCCTTGAGCTTGGCTTTTGTAGTTTTAGTAGCCAGTCTTTTATTTGGGTTAGATGGATTACCCCCCAGTTAATTGTGGATGTATACTGAGTTTTATGGTATTTTGATTTTATTAATTTTCAGCGTAGTTCTTTCCGCGATTATCTCTGGCGCCTCTTATATTTTAGGGGAGAAACAACCAGATCGAGAGAAAGTGTCAGCTTATGAGTGTGGATTTGATCCTTTTGGTACTCCAGGACGACCCTTTTCTATTCGATTTTTCTTAATTGGTATTCTTTTTCTTATTTTTGATTTAGAAATTTCTTTTCTTTTTCCTTGGTGTGTCGTATACAATCAAATTTCTCCTTTTGGTTATTGGACCATGGTCGTATTCTTAGCCATTCTTACTTTAGGTTTGGTCTATGAATGGTTAAAAGGTGGCTTAGAATGAGAATAGCCCCTCATTGGTCTCTTTGGGTGAGCAAGTTATAAAGTGGAAGAAAAAGTCCTATCCGCTATGAAAGTAGCGGCTCCACCATTAATGGTGGTGTAACAATTATTTTATACCAACTCCGGTATCTGCCTTAATTCATGCTGCAACTATGGTTACAGCAGGCGTTTTTTTATTAATTAGATCTTCCCCTCTATTAGAACAAGCCCCGACGGCTTTAATGGTTGTAACTATTGTTGGATCTCTTACGGCATTTATGGCCGCTACAGTTGGTCTAGTACAAAATGATTTAAAAAAAGTTATAGCCTATTCAACTTGTAGTCAATTGGGGTATATGGTAATGGCTTGTGGTCTTTCTCAATATTCTATAAGTCTATTCCATTTAATGAATCATGCTTTTTTTAAAGCTCTATTATTCTTAAGCGCTGGGTCTGTTATTCATGCTTTAGCTGATGAACAAGATATGAGGAAAATGGGAGGTCTTATAAAATCAATTCCCTTTACTTATACTATGATAGTCATTGGTTCTCTATCTTTGATGGGCTTTCCTTATTTGACAGGGTTCTATTCTAAAGATTTAATTTTGGAATTAGCTTATGATCGATATTATTTAGCCTTTGCTCATTGGTTGGGTGTTTTTGCAGCTCTGTTAACGGCCGCTTATTCTCTTCGATTAGTGTACCTTACTTTTATAGCAAACACTAACGCTAAAAAAGAGGTTTTTTCACATGCTCATGAGGGCTCTTGGAATTTAACTTTACCTCTAATTGTTTTGGCCTTGGGGAGTATTTTTGTAGGTTATCTAACCAAAGAAATTATTTGGTCATTTCAAATTACTCTTTCTCCTATTATCCCCACCTCTATTAAGTTAATGCCTGTAATCTTTAGCCTTTTTGGGGCTGGAACGGCGGTAATTCTTTATCATTATTCTTCACGAATCTTTAATACACCAACTTCGCCAGTTGGCCTTGCTGGTTACACCTTTTTGTATTCTGCTTGGCAGTTTAACTATATTATAAATCATTTTTTGGTTCAGAATGTGTGGAGATTAGGTCATTTAATTACATTCCGAGTCCTAGATAAAGGAGTATTGGAGCTCATAGGCCCCAAAGGAATTTCTCAATTTATGATCCGACTCACACAAGAAATAAGTAATTTACAATCTGGTCTAGTTTATAACTATGCTTTGATGATTCTTATAGCTATTTGTGCTCTTATGGTTTTCCAATAAAATGAAAATAAAGATTTTACTGTCCTAAGCAATTCACCGAATAATATCGTTTAATGGATAGGAGGTTAGGTTAAGGAAGACCGTTAGCCTTCAAAGCTAAAAGTGCGGGTTCAAGTCCCGCCCCTCCTGTTCTTTAAATAATAGAGAATATCGAATTTTATATATTAAAATGAAGTTGTATGCCTTTAGGTCACACTAATAAAGGGGTGGGTAATCTTGAAGTTAAAGGTCGATGAATGAAGCTCTTTTTTTGAGTCTAATTATTTTAATTTTAATTATTTATAGCGTAAAGAATCCTACTTTAAAATTATCCCTTTTAGTATTGTTATTTATAAGTTGTTGGGCCAGTATTGATTTTTTTCTCCCTTGGCAAAATGGGTTTTTAACTATTAATAGTTGAGTTGTTACTACTAAAATGGTGATTCTTATAGGAAGTTTGGCTATTTTATTAATGGCCCCTCCTTCTACAGGGGGAGAGTCAACTCCAGTTTTAGTTTTAATGGTAGCTTTGGGGAGTATTCTTTTGGTTTCTGCAAGTAACTGGTTGTCAGTTTATTTGGCTATTGAATTACCAACTCTCTCCCTTTTTATATTAGTAGCTCAAAAAAGAGGGTCTGGATATAGTGCTGAAGCTGGGTTAAAATATTTTGTCCTTGGTGCGCTTGCTTCAGGTCTATTTTTATTTGGGTGTGCTCTCTTGTGCGGATTAACGGGAGGAACAAGTATCCCATGTATTGATCTTGTTCTTTATCAAGGAAGAGGCTCAGTTCTTGACCCCTCTGGCGTGATTACTCCTATAGGAAGCCTCTTAATTACAGGGGCACTATTATTTAAGCTATCCGCGGCCCCTTTTCATATGTGGGCGCCAGATGTTTACGATGGGGCTCCTACAACAACCACTGCTTTATTGGCCACAGTCCCTAAAATCGGAGTATTTTCTATTTTAGTCTCAATTGGGCCGGTAGCCAATGTTCTATTAATTGCAACAATATTCTCAATGGTTGTGGGCGCAATTGGTGCTTTAAATCAAACTAAAATTAAACGACTGTTAGCTTACAGTGGAATTGCACATATGGGTTTTGTTCTTTGGGGAATAGAGATTGGAACCTTTGAGAGCGTTCAAGCTAGTTTAATATATATGATTTTATATGTTATAATGTCTGTTTGTGCTTTTGCTTTGGTTTTAGCCTTAGGGGGCTTAAAAAATCTAATTGTGGAGTTCAGTGGGCTTTCAAGAAAAGAACCGACTTTAGCTATAACATTAGCGCTAACTTTTCTTTCTATTGCCGGGGTCCCTCCTTTAATTGGTTTTTTTAGTAAATGGTGAATTCTATTATCTGGTATCACCTATCAATATTATTTAGTTTCAATTTTAGCTGTGATTTGCTCAGTCGTAGCTGGAGTATATTATGTTAGAATAGTTAAAATTATATATTTCCAAGCTGACTCTTTTTTCTTAGTAGGTTTAAAAACCCTTAGAGAGAAACCAAGGCTAAATTTTAGAAAATCTTTATTGATTGGGGCTAGTTTTTATTTAATGGGGTTTATGATAATCTCCCCCAATCTGTTATTGCAGTTGGCTCATTGGGCCACAGTAGGGTTATTCTAGAAAACGTCGTCTGAAATTGGCACTTAATATTAGAAAATAAGTAAAAAGGGTCCTTTGATTTTGGGGAATGTAGAAGGCAAGTGGCCCTTTTAATACATGCTAGTATGTCTATCTGATGGTCGAAAGATCTAAGGATAGTTCGTGCAAACAGGTGAGTAAATCCGGAATCCAAAGTGCTGGGCCGGAGTCTTATTAGGTAGAAGGTGGTGTAAAAGACCACCTTGCTGAAGATGGGTAGCTTAGTTGGAGCCACACTTTCACTGAAACAAGGGGAAGGCTCACATAGAGGCAGCAGTAGAGAATCTTGTGCAATGCACGAAAGTATGACACAGAGAGGACACATTTATTTGAGCCCGTCAAATTAAGTGCCAGCCGACGCGGTTAGACTTAAGGGCTGGTCTTTATAAGTAAAAAGGCGTAAAGGATGTGTAGGCCAAGAAAATATCAAAGAAGGTAAATGGAATTTTTCTGGAGCGGTAGAATGTGAGGATAGAAAATAGAACACCTAAGGTTAAAACTATTTACCACAAAATAGGCTGAAACATGAAAGTGTGGGGAGCAAACAGGATTAGATACCCTGGTAGTCCACACTGTGAACTCTGAAGATGATGCTTAGCAGACCCGAAAGGTTAAATCTTCCGCCTGAGTAGTACGATCGCAAGATTAAAATTCAAAAACTTTGGCTGTTCACTATTTCGATTAGAGGAGCGTGTAGTTTAATTCGATGGTCCGCGTGTTACCTTACCTCAGCTTGAATCTATGACCGGTATTGCATGGCCGTCGTAAGTCCGTGTGTTAAGCTAGAAGGGACCCAATCCGGGCGTTTGCCCGAAGGAAGTCAGGTCTTATGATCCGAATGTTGAGGGATTATATGCGCTACATTTTCTTATATAATGAGAGACTTGAAAGGTAAGCCTCTAAAGTAAGAGTTCGGAAGGTCGCTGTAAAACGACTGGAAGTTGGATTTAATAGTAATCGGAAAGTAGAGCGTTCCGGTGAATTGGTACAAGTGTTAGCACAAATTGCCCGTCACCTTTACCTAGGATGGTTATTCGGACGCCTTCGGTGGTTACGAATGCCTACGAGGTAAAGCAAGTCGTAACATGGTGAGGGAGGGGGAACCCTCCCTTGCCCGGCCTCCTTTGAAAGGAGAGCTATAAATTTATTTGCTCTATTTAGAGTGATGACAAACTTATTAAATAATTGACTAATTATTAACCAATTTGGTTATGATCTGCCGGAGCCATGGCAACTAGGTTTTCAAGATGCTGCCCACCCGGTGATGGAAGAGATAATTTTTTTTCATGATCAAGTAATGTTTATATTAATTATTATTATTACAACAGTACTATGGTTGATTATAAAAGCCCTAAGTGGTAAAGCTTACCATAGATATCTAGTTGATGGGACTTTATTAGAAATAATTTGGACTATAATTCCAGCTATAATTTTAATTCTTATTGCCCTCCCTTCTTTAAAATTATTGTATTTAATGGATGAAGTAATGGACCCTGCTTTAACTATTAAGGCTATCGGCCATCAATGGTATTGGTCCTACGAATATTCAGATTACCAAACAGAAACTTTGGAGTTTGATTCTTACATGGTTCCTACATCTGATTTAAATAAAGGTGACTTTAGATTATTAGAGGTGGATAATAGACTTGTTGTTCCTATAAATACACATGTTCGAGTTTTAGTTACTGGGGCTGATGTGTTACACTCCTTTGCAGTACCAGCACTAGCTATTAAAATGGATGCGGTTCCGGGTCGATTAAATCAAACTGGGTTTTTTATAAAAAGACCTGGTATTTTCTATGGCCAATGCTCCGAAATTTGTGGGGCTAATCATTCATTTATGCCTATTGTAATAGAAGCTGTTTCTTTAGATAAATATATTAGTTGGGTGCTTCAAGAGCACTAAATATAGCTTAACTATCTTGATTTTATTTTTTCTTATGATATCAAGGGTGGCTTTTTCTAAAAAAGTTAAAAATATTTTGTTTACCAAAGGATGAATTTATGGAAGATGTATTACGTAAACAAATAAAAATAAATAATCGACCTTGGTATTGATGACCGGGAAAAATTTAATTCTAATTTTCCTTTTACTTTTTTTGGGAATAATTAACGTTATGAGAACTCCGAGAGATAATAATGAAAAATTAAAGAGAACCGCCTTAGAGTGGTCTTTAGCAACTTTGACTGCCACTTTGGTTTTATGAGCGGCCTTTGATTTGGAGGGCCAATTTCAAACCATAAATCAAACAGAGTGGATAGCCCCCCCGGCCTTAAATTTTAAATGGGGTCCCCTTTTTTTAGCTGTTGACGGAATTTCTTTATTTTTTTTAATCTTAACTGCGTTATTAACCCCAATATGCATTTTAATTAGTTGAAACTCAATTAAATTTTTATTAAAAGAATTTTTATTGTGCCTTTTATTTTTAGAAGTTTTACTAATGGGGGTTTTTTCAGCGTTGGACCTGTTATTGTTTTATATATTATTTGAAGGAATACTAATCCCCATGTTTCTTTTAATTGGGGTGTGAGGTTCGAGAGAAGAAAAAGTCCGAGCCTCTTACTATTTCTTTTTTTACACTTTTGTTGGGTCAGTGTTTATGCTTTTAGGAATATTTCAATTATACAGTAGCGTAGGTACTACCGATTATCAGGCCCTCTTAAACATAGAATTACCTATCTCCACTCAAAAATGAATTTTTGCCGGATTTTTTTTAAGTTTGGCAGTTAAAATCCCTCAGGTTCCATTTCATATTTGGTTACCTCAAGCTCATGTGGAGGCTCCAGTTTCAGGTTCGGTTATTCTAGCCGGAATCCTATTAAAACTAGGGGGATACGGGTTTTTAAGATTTACTTGGCCAATTTTACCGGCGGCTACTGAATATTTTGCCCCCTTTGTTATAATGTTAAGTGTAATAGCAATAATTTATGGGAGCTTAACAACTTGCCGTCAAGTTGACTTAAAGAGACTAATTGCTTATTCTTCGGTAGCACACATGGGGCTTGTAACTTTAGGCTTATTTACTCATACAATTGAGGGGTTAGTGGCCGCTGTCTTTATGATGTTGGCACATGGTCTTGTAAGTTCAGCTCTCTTCATTGCTGTAACTTATTTATATGAACGGCATCACACCCGTCTTATAAAGTATTATCGCGGAATAACTTTTTCTATGCCTATATTTGTTAGTGTGTTTCTAGTATTAACATTAACTAATATGGCCATTCCGCTTAGTTGTAACTTTGTTGCGGAATTTTTTTCATTGTTGGCGGCCTTCGAATATAATATAGTGATTGGGGTATTAGCTGCCACTGGAATGGTTTGGTCTGCTGCCTATTCTCTTTATTTATATAATCGTGTTAGCTTTGGGGCTGCCTCAAACTATCTTCTTTTTACAAGAGATCTAAATAGGCGTGAGCTTATGGCCATATCTCCTTTGGTTATACTAATTTTCATTTTAGGGATCCTCCCCTCTTTAATTATTGACCCTGTAAAAAATGCTATAATGTTTATACCTGGGGGAGCTTAATCAAATGGTTACAATGTATTTTTTTACCTTATCATTTGGGACTGTTGCCTCTGGAATAATGGTTATATCTGCGCTTAATCCTGTTCATTCAGTCTTTTGGCTAGTAATGGCCTTTATAAGCTCTGCGGCCCTCTTTATTTTATTGGGGGTGGATTTTATTGCTTTAATGTTTATTATTATATATGTGGGAGCAATAGCCATCTTATTTTTGTTTGTGATAATGATGTTAAATTTAACAGATTTTACTCCAGCCTTTCGACGAGGAGGGGAAGCAGACATGACAAATTATGTCCCTATAGGATTGGCCGTTGGAACTCTCTTTTTTGAGGCGATTGCTTCTAGTTGGCTTATTATGGGCGGCCCTTATGTTTATAGAGGTCTATTGGGCACATGGGACTTAGCCAATCCTTGGTTTCTAAAAAAATATCATAATATTGAGGCAATTGGACGAATATTGTACACCGATTGTTATTATCTCTTTATTTTAGTTAGTTTTATATTATTAGTGGCCATGATTGGAGCAATAGTACTTACCCAAGAAATCGGAACAGAAGTTGGCCCGACAGCCAAGAAACAAGACATTTTTGTTCAAACTAGTCGTGCTCAAATCTAACTTAGATTAAGAAAAATATTTCAGTTAATGGTGGGCTATGCCATGGGGCATAGCCGGCCCACGATGCAATTTAGAAAAGAAAATCCCATCTTATCTATTGTAAATGGATTGATTGTTGATTTACCGGCCCCCGCCAATCTTAGTTATATGTGGAACTTCGGTTCTTTATTGGGGGTGTGTTTAGTTGTACAAATAGCCACAGGAATCTTTTTGGCAATGCATTATTGTGCAGATGTAAGTTTAGCCTTTGCTTCTGTAGACCATATAATGCGTGATGTAAATTATGGGTTTCTATTAAGGTACTTTCATGCCAATGGGGCTTCCATGTTTTTCTTATGTCTTTATTTTCATATTGGTCGAGGACTTTACTACGGGAGCTATGCTAAAGTTGAAGTTTGGAACGTTGGTGTTGTTATATTTATATTGACAATGGCAACAGCTTTTATTGGATATGTTCTACCTTGGGGACAAATGTCCTTTTGGGGTGCTACAGTTATTACTAATTTATTATCTGCTATTCCTTATATAGGAACAGATATTGTTCAATGGGTCTGGGGAGGCTTTAGTGTCTCCAACGCCACACTTAATCGTTTCTTTAGCCTTCATTACTTGTTACCTTTTCTTTTAGCAGCTTTGGGCGTTGTTCATTTGATTTGTTTACATGTTGATGGCTCAAATAACCCTATCGGGGTAAGATCAGACTTGGATAAAGTGCCATTTCATACTTATTATACATCAAAGGATTGGTATGGTATAGTGGCATTTGTACTATTTTTTTGTTCCTTAGTCTACTTGGCCCCTAATTTATTAGGTGACCCTGAGAATTTTATTCAAGCTAATCCTCTAGTAACTCCTGTACACATTCAACCAGAGTGGTACTTTTTATTTGCTTATGCTATTTTACGTTCTATTCCTAATAAATTGGGAGGGGTCGTGGCTATGTTTGCTAGCCTTATTGTATTATTTTTACTCCCTTGGATTCATACTAGCCGATTAAGAGGACTAACTTTCCGGCCATTAGCTCGATTGGCTTTTTGGTTTTTAATTGCAGATTTCTTACTCCTTACTTGGATCGGATCTC
>Ga0209932_1000190_pt1 | contig 17057 bp, 27 predicted proteins | sample SalPon2_B_H2O_MG_2_FD_185728 | JGI IMG/M metagenome (GOLD analysis project Ga0209932, IMG submission 185728) | Salt pond water microbial communities from South San Francisco under conditions of wetland restoration - Salt Pond MetaG SF2_B_H2O_MG... ...
GAATTAGAGGAATCAACAGCAGAATACGAGGCGGAGAAGTACAACATACTGGAGTTATACCATTTCTTAAAAAGTTTGAGGCAACGGTTAAGTGCTGTACTCAAAACGGAGTTAGAGGAGGTTCGGCTACTGTTCACTTCCCTATTTGGCACCAAGAGATAGAAGATATTATTGTTCTTAAAAACAACAAAGGTACCGAAGACAATAGAGTTAGAAAATTAGATTACTCAATTCAAATCTCAAAACTATTTTATGAAAGATTTATTAATGAAGAAGATATAACTTTGTTTTCACCACACGAAGTACCTGAATTATATGAGTCGTGGGGTACAGATAAGTTTGATGAACTATATCAAAAGGCAGAAAGAAAATTATCAGTATCTAAAAAGAAAATATCAGCACAAACACTTTTTGGTAATATTCTAAAAGAAAGAGCAGAAACAGGTCGTATCTATATTATGAATATTGACCATTGCAATTCTCACTCATCATTTAAAGATTTAATTAGAATGTCAAATCTATGCCAAGAAATTACTTTACCTACTGATCCTCTACAACACATAGACCAACAAGGTGAAATTGCATTATGTATCTTATCTGCTATAAATGTAGGACTTATTGACAAAAGAGATGAACTAGAACCTTTATGTGATTTAGCAGTTAGGGCGTTAGATGAAATTATAGATCATCAAAAGTATCCTATAAACGCTGCTGAAATATCTACAAAGGCAAGAAGAAGTTTAGGTATAGGTTATATCGGACTTGCACATTATCTTGCTAAAAAAGGATACAGATACGATCAGAAACTTGCGTGGAGACAAGTTGATAAATTAACAGAAGCATTCCAATATTATCTATTGAAGTCAAGTAAAGAACTTGCACAAGAAAAAGGCAAGTGTGAATACTTTGATAGAACAAAATATTCCGATGGTATTCTTCCTATTGACACTTACAAGAAAGAGGTAGACGAGGTTGTAACCAGAAATCTTACCTATGATTGGGAGTGGTTAAGAAAAGAAATCAAAACATATGGGCTACGACATAGCACGCTCACGGCCCAAATGCCATCAGAATCCTCTAGTGTGGTATCTAATGCTACAAACGGCATAGAACCACCTAGAGATTATTTAAGTGTTAAGAAAAGTAAGAAAGGTCCTTTAAAACAAATAGTGCCTGATTATAAAAGATTAAAAAATAATTATAGTTTGTTGTGGGATATGAAAGGGAATGAAGGATATATAAATATCGTTGCAGTAATGCAAAAGTATTTTGACCAGGCAATATCTGGTAATTGGTCTTACAATCCTGAAGATTACGAAGATAATCAAGTACCTGTATCAGTAATGGCACAAGACTTGTTAACGACTTATAGATTAGGTTGGAAGACTTCTTATTATCAAAATACTTATGACGCTAAAAAAGATGTTGACGAACCAGTACACGGAATTGGTTGGATAGATGAAACAAAACAACCCGAACAAAAAGAGGACGATCCAGAAAACTGTGATTCGTGTGCCATTTAATGAAATCAGTATTTAATAAAGATAAAAATTTAGACGCAACAAAACAATCAATGTTTTTTGGTCCTGACTTATCAGTACAAAGATATGATACAATGAAGTATCCTGTCTTTGATAAACTAACTCAACAACAATTAGGATATTTCTGGAGACCTGAAGAAGTATCTTTACAAAAAGACAGAAACGATTACCTAGAATTAAGAGAAGAACAAAAGTTTATATTTACATCTAACTTAAAGTATCAAACTATGTTAGATAGTGTACAAGGTAGAGGACCTTGTCTTGCATTTTTACCTTTTGTATCTTTACCAGAATTAGAAGGTGCTATCATAACTTGGGACTTTATGGAAACAATTCATAGTAGAAGTTATACATACATTATAAAAAATCTATACTCACAACCTGGTGAAGTATTTGATACTATAATACAAGATGAAAAAATTGAAAAGAGAAGTAAGTCAGTAACTAAAACTTATGATGATTTAATTGAAATGGGTTATAAGTGGGCAACAGATAAGAAAGTTGATCTATACGAATTAAAGAAAAAATTATACCTTGCTATGGTAACAGTAAACATACTAGAGGGTTTAAGATTTTATGTATCATTTGCTTGTTCGTTTGCGTTTGGTGAACTAAAGAAACTAGAAGGTTCTGCTAAGATTATATCATTTATTGCTAGAGATGAAAGTCAACACCTTGCAATGTCGCAAAGAATAATTAATAACTGGAAAGACTTTGAAAATGATAAAGACTTTTTAAAAATTATAAAAGAAACTGAAAAAGATGTTTATAGAATGTATGATGAGGCAGTACAGGAGGAGAAGCGTTGGGCAACTTACTTGTTCTCTCAAGGTTCTATGATAGGTTTATCAGAAAAACTATTACATAAATTTGTAGAATATACAGCAAATAGAAGAATGAGAGCAATACAATTGACACCTGCCTATGAAACTAAAACAAATCCATTACCTTGGACAGATCACTGGTTGAATAGTAAAGGTACTCAAAATGCACCACAAGAAACAGAAATTGAAAGTTATGTTATTGGTGGTATTAAACAAGACGTAACAAAAGATCAGTTTAAGAAATTTAAATTATAAGGAGATTATGAAAAGTGATAAGATTTTAATAGTAGGTGGTGGAAGTGCAGGTTGGATGACGGCTGCAACTTTAATTAGAGCATTTCCAGATAGAGATATAACTTTACTAGAATCACCTAACTTTGCAACAGTAGGTGTTGGCGAAAGTACAATAGGTAAAGTTAAACAATGGACAAAGTTTTTAGGAATTGATGATAAAGAATTTTTAAAACATACAGACGGAATTATTAAATATAGTATTGGTTTTACAAACTTTAACGGAGTAGATGAGGGTAAACCTAATCAGGCACCTTTTCATTATCCTTTCGGTGAAGTAGTAACTAAAGGAACTTTAACAGGTTATAATGATTGGTGGATGAAAAAAGCATATGCACCTGAAACACCAGTTTCAGATTATGGAGATGTTTTTTGTCCTGTTATGGCATTAGTTAATCAAAATAAAGGTGCAATGGACTTTTTTGGTTTTGAAACTGCTAAAGATTCTGCATATCATTTTGACGCTACTAAATTTGGATTATGGTTGAAAGATCATTATTGTAAACCTAAAGGTGTTAAACATATATTAGAAGATATAGAAACTATTGAACAAGATGAAGATGGTATTGTATCATTAAACAAAAAACATAAGGCAGATTTATACATTGATTGTACAGGTTGGAAATCAATGCTATTAGGTGGTGCTTTGAAAGTACCTTTTCAACCTATTCAAAACTTACCTAATAACAAGGCGTGGGCAACAAGAATACCTTACAACAATAGAGAAAAACAATTAAGACCTTTTACTAATTGCACAGCGTTAGAAAATGGTTGGTCTTGGAATATACCACTATGGAGTAGAATGGGAACTGGTTATGTTCATTGTGATAAATTTGTTGATAAAGAAACTGCTTTAAAAGAATTTAAAACACACTTGACGAAAACTTGGGGTGGTGATGTTGAATCTTTAGAATACAGATACATTGATATGAGGTGTGGAATACACGAAAGATTATTTGAGAAGAATGTTGTTGCAATAGGTTTAGCAGCTGGTTTCATTGAACCATTAGAAAGTAATGGTTTGTTTTCAGTACACGAGTTTTTAATAGAACTTGTAAGAAATTTAAGAAGAGGTGAAATTACACAATGGGATAGAGATAATCATACCTTTGCTTGTAAGGCAATCTATCACGGATTTGAAGAATTTGTTGGGTTACATTATGCAATGTCAACAAGAAACGATACGCCATATTGGAAAGCAAATAATAATAAAGTATGGGAAGAAAGTTTAAGAGATATGAAACCTAAAATGTTTCTTGGATATTTACAAGCAGCATTGCAAAGAGCAAAGTATTATGAATTTCCTGTTGACCCAATTGAGAAAAAAGGTAATAGTGGATTACACTTTATAGCAGCTGGTTGTAATTGGGCACCAGATGATATACCTAATTCAGTTTATCGTACACACAAAACAAAAGAAGAAATATTGGAAATTTTAAAACCATATATAGAAAGATTAGAAGATCAAAAACACGCTTGGAATGAAGAAGCATCAAAACTTCCTAGTTACCAAGACTTTATAAAGAAAAACTACTATGATTAAATCAGAAAAGAACTGTACTAACTGTCAAACTAAATATAGTGTAACCTGGGATGATGAAAAAACGGATATGACACCGTTTACTTGTCCGTTTTGTGGGTATGAGGTTGAAGATGATGAAGAAATGGAAAGTGTAATACCTGATGAAGCAGACCACGATAGTTGGAATTGATTATAGTTTAACCAGTCCTTGTGTCTGTGTTAACGATGGAAAAAAGATTATGTTTTATTATTTGACAAAGAAAAAGAAACACCTAGGCAAAATTGCTGATAATATTATTGGTGAAGAACACGAAGAATATAATACGCCTATTGAAAGATTTTCTAATATATCTAAATGGGCAATCAGTAAATTTCATATACTCGGTAATAATCTAAAAGTATTCATTGAAGGATACTCTTACGGTTCTAAAGGTCAAGCATTATTTCAGATTGCTGAGAACTGTGGTATACTTAAATATAATTTACAAGAAAGAAACATATCATACGATACAATAGTACCTAGTGTTGTTAAAAAAGGTGCTACAGGAAAAGGTAATGCCGATAAGGATATGATGTACGAGGCATTTAATAAAGAAACAAAAATTGATTTGAAGAAACTATTTGATACTGATAAGGTAGGTAACCCAATATCAGATATTGCAGATAGTTATTTTATACAAAAGGTTGGATATGAAAATAGCAATAGTAACTAGTCTAAACAGAAAACTATACGAATATTACGCACATAGATTTTACAAGACATATAATTGGCCGTTTGATTGCTACATATACCACGAAGGTTGGATACCTGAAATTGATCCTGAAAGAAATATATTCCACAGAGATATACACGACACAAATCCTACACTAAAAGAATTTATAAAAAGAAACGAAAACAGAAATCAATTTAGTACAATAAAAGGTACTGATAATAGTCAGATTGTATATGGTTTAGATTTTATTAAAGACGCAATAAGATTTAGTTATAAAGTATTTGCAAAGACACACCTAATGCTAGAAGGCAACTATGATTATGTATTTTGGATTGACGCAGATGTTATGTTTAAGAAACAACTTACTGAAGAAATAATATTAAGAGATATATTACCTGAAGATAAAACTATATGTTACCTAGACAGACCTGCCCCACCTTTTTATCCTGAATGTGGATTTGTAGGTTACAATTTAACTAGTAAACATACACAAAGATTTGTAAAAGAATTAAGAAATTCATATGAACAAGATTTACTTTTCAATGAAAAACAATGGCACGATTCATATGTTTGGAATGAAGTAAGAAAAAGAACTTTGAATGGTCAACCTCAAATGGATTTGACAGGTAGAAGAAAAGACGGTCACGTGTGGCCAGAATCAAAAATCGCACCATACACGGCACACTTAAAAGGTAAAAGAAAAAAGGATGCTGGTGTTGATGAACGAGATAAACAAGTTAACGGAGATTATTATGACTAAAATGTATTTAGATACCAACGATACATATACAGATGAAAATGGTGCTACGTATAGCACAAGTGAGGAAATTGTAGATAATACAACTACACACGAACACTATATTACTGATAAGAGTATTATTGATATTATAGATAACATAGAAAGACTTACAAGAGCATTGAGAAAACATATTGTAAGAACAGATATATAGTACAATGGCATACGATTACGAATTAAACATAAAACCTAAAATGACTAAAGAAGATTCTGATAAGATGATGAAAAGGTTTTTAGAAAAAGGTGGCAAAGTAGAAAAATGTCAACCAGGTTATCCTTTAAACGTAGGTAGTTTAGACAAAAGTGGTAAACCATCTTGGACTAGACAAGAAGTAAAAGAAGGCAAAGCACAAGGTAATACACCTATGCCAGATTTGAGTACATATAAACCAGGTTCATACCACGATCACCCACCAAGCGGAAACAATCCACCTCGTTGGGAATATCAACCACCTAATAAGATGGCTGGTAAATAATGATTAGAGTTTTTATAGGATATGATGATAATGAAAAAGTAGCTTTTAGTGTATTGAGTCATAGTTTACTTAAACACTCAACACAACCTATTTCTATCACACCAATTAGATTACAAAATATTAAAGATGTATTTGTAAGAGAAAGATTACCTATACAATCAACAGAATTTGCATTTAGTAGATTTCTTGTACCTTATCTTTGCAATTATTCAGGACACGCAATCTTTATGGATTGTGATATGTTAGCAAGAGCAGACATAAGTTTATTATGGCGACAAAGAACAACAAAGTATGCTGTTCAATGTGTACAACACGACTATACACCTAATAGCACAGTTAAATTTTTAAATCAACCTCAAACACCGTACCCTAAAAAGAATTGGTCAAGTATGATGTTATTTAATAATGCAAAATGCACAGCACTAACACCTGATTATGTAAATAGTGCTACAGGATTAGAACTTCATCAATTCAAATGGTTAGAGAATGAAGATTTAATAGGTAAAATAGACGAAGAATGGAATTGGTTAGTAGGAGAATATACAAAAAATCCTACTGCTAAATTAGTACACTATACCGAAGGTGGACCATACTTTAAAAATTATAAAAATTGTGATTATTCCGATGAATGGTATGACACATTTAAAGAAACAACAAGAACGGATATGTAATGGATAATTTATACGAAATATACTTGGAACAAGCAAAGTTAATGCACCAAGACCCAAAAGTTTGGAAAGGGCATATGATAAAAAGATATATGCCACAAATAAAAGAAATAATAGAAGAACACAAAATAGATACAATACTAGACTATGGTTGTGGTAAAGCACAACATCATCCTGATGGTTGGAATAGTTACAAGTATGACCCAGCAGTACCTAAATTTGAAAAGAAACCAGAGGCAGGTCGTAAGTTTGATTTAGTAATTTGTATTGATGTATTGGAACATATACCAGAGGCAGATTTACCTAGAATAGTAAAAGAGATATTTGATTATTCAGGCAAGTATGTATTTGCTACTGCCGCTGTTAAAGAAGCAGGTAAGACTTTACCTAATGGTATGAATGCTCACGCAACAGTACAACCTGAAGAATGGTGGAATGAATTATTTAAACCATATGAGGGTAGATTTACTTTAGATTTTACAACTAAAAAACCTACGAAGAAAAAGAAATATTAATGAAGACTATTGCCGTCTATGCTAATACCTGTGCTACAGGTTCTTATAAAGAGTTATGGCCTAAAGCATTTTATCAAGGTCTACAACATCACGCACCCGAATGGCAATCAACTTATGTAAATAACAAACAATTAACCGACGCTGAATACGCCTGGTGTTTTGCATATCAAGTAAAAGGCGATATTAAACAAAGTGATAATAGTTATAGAAGACAGATAATAGACAAATACGAACCTACAGGAAAGATATTCTTTTTAGATTCAGATGTACTAATATCATATGATGGTTTTGAACTAAACAAAAGTACAATACAAAGAATGACTTTACAAAATTTAAGATGGACAAGACAACCGTATTCAAGTATATACGCTAATCAAGGTGCCAAATATTTTGAAAAAGAATTTATGCAAGGTGCTATGAATCGTTGGGAAGAAATAAAGAAACATAAAAACATTGATGTACAACCTTATAATGGTAAAGGTGATTATATACTGATTAGTTGTAATAGAGGAACTGAAGGTTATTCAGCAGAAAAGAAAAATGCAGCTGAATATGCTATAGAAACAATAGAAGAAATAAGACAATACTCACAAAGACCTATTATTGTTAGATTTCATAGAGCATTATCAGGCACACAACAAACAGACTTTCAAGTATTATCAAATTATATTAGTGGCAAACAAAACATATCTATTCAATCAAAAGCAAATGATAATTATCCAGACAGTATACCTGTAATACAGAATGCTTATGCTGTATGTACTTGGTCATCTTCTTCGGCAACTCCTGCCATATGTGAAGGTAAACCATTGTATATAAAATCTAAAAATTGTTTCTTTTATGATATGAATAGTGGTGATATAAAAGACATAGAAAATCCTAATGTAAAAGATAAGAGAGATAAATGGTTTGCTAATTATGCTGCTACACACTATAATTTAAGAGATTTAAATACAGGTTACTATTTTGATAAAGTTAAAAATTTGATATGATATGGTTATTTGCGTTGATAGAGTTAGAAAAAAAGTTGATAAGTTTTTAGATTTAATTCATAAGTCTAATCCTAAACATCAATATTTTAAAAGTGATACAATAGATGTATCAATTAAAGCACCTCGTGTTTTTAGAGGTATCACTCGTATAGAAACAATCAAACAATGTTTAGATAACAATATAGATTTCTATTATATTGATACAGGTTATATGGGTTGTTATCCTCAAAAGAACTGGCATAGATTTACAAAGAATAATTTTCAAACATTAGATCATCTTAATTATAAACAATTAGATTTCTTAACAGATGTAAAAGTATTGAAACAAAGATTTCAAAAACTTATGAGTGTTGATTATGATAGTTATAAACCTAAAAGACCAGTAAAAGGTGAAAGTATATTAATCATACCACCATCAGCAAAAGTATTAAGATGTTTAACTATAAACGAACACGTAAATTTTAGACAAGATGAGTATATAGATTGGTTAACAAAAGAGATTAGAAAATATACTGATAAAAGAATTATAGTTAGACAGAAACCTAATAGAGATGAAAGAACTAAAAGTGGTCAGAATTTAATTAATCAATTAAAAACTGATAAAGTACATTGTCTAGTAGCATTTAATAGTATTGCTGCCTTTGAGGCAATACAAGAAGGATACCCAGCAATAACACTAGGTCCTAACGCTGCTAGTTTCTTATCAGAAAAAGAGATTAAGAATATAGAGAAACCTTATTTTGCAGATGATGATAAGATAAGAGAACATAGTTTATACCTATCAGCGTGTCAGTTTAATAGAGAAGAATTTAGAAATGGATATGCAGTAAAACAAATAGAACAATTACAACACGATCAAACATATAATAATTTTAGATTCAATGTCAATTAAATTTCTTATACCTAATTATGATGGCACACAACAGACACGAGCCTCGTATAGATTTAGAGCAACAATACCTTTAAAGGGTATGCGACCTGAAGATGGTATAATCAGTAATGTAAAACAAGCAACTAAAGATAACATAGTTGTATTGGCAAAGAAATCAACACCCAAAGATGTATCTTACCTAAAATCACAAGGTATAAAATGTGTTTATGATATATGCGATAACAAGTGGAAAAAGTATTTAGCAAAAGGTTGGGTTGAAAGAATTGTAAAACCACATAATGAAATTTGTCAAAACGTAGATAATATAATTACAACAAGTCAGGCATTAAAAAATTTGATAATGAAACATACAGGTAGAAATGCTATAATTATTTCTGATCCAGTAGAAGCAACAAGAGTTGAACCTAAAGTCAGATTAAAAAGTAGAAGATATATTAATATATTCAGTTTTGGTAGTAGTAAACATTTTTCAAAAGTATATTGGAATCAATTAATACAAAAGATATTTGATACAGATATAAGAGAATTTAAAATACATTGTATGCTAGATAGAACTAAAAAATTTAATGAGATGTATAGAGATGAGATTGCTAGTGGTAAATTGACTATACACGAATATGATTTTGATAAACAATATCAATTGATGAAAGAATGTGATATAGTTTATTTACCTATTGTTGTTAATAGTATGGATAATTTAATTGACATTAAAGTTAAAAGTCCTAACAGAATATTAGACGCAATACAATCAGGCAAACCTGTAATTACAAACGAAGGTGTAGATAGTTATTTACCCTTTAGAAAATTTGCAGACTTTATAGGATTTGCTAGATCATTTAATTATGATGACAATGCACAGGCATTTAGGGCGTTGATAAATAGACCTAAAGAAGAAACTAATTTAAGAATTATTGAAGGACAAAAATATATAAATGAAAATCACTCGCCTGAAGTTATAGGTAAACAATGGATTGATTTAGAAAACAAAGTGGGTAGAATAGGATTTTAAAATGAAAAGAATATTATTAACAGGTGGTGCAGGTTTCATAGCACATCACACAATCAGACACCTATTACAAAATACTGATTGGGAAATAGTTTCATTAGACAGATTAGATTACTCTGGCAATTTAAATAGAATTGCAGATATGATGAATGAGTTTGATAAAGAAACACAAAAAAGATTAAGAATAGTTTACCACGATTTACGAGCAGAATTAAACGAAATGCTAGTAGCAGATTTAGGCAAGTTTGATTACATAGTACATATGGCTGCGTCATCACACGTAGATAGATCAATAGAGGATCCTATGTGTTTTGTTTTAGATAATGTAGTTGCAACTTGCAACATTTTAAACTTTGCTAGAAAACAAGAAAATTTAGAAAGATTTATTTACTTTTCAACAGATGAAGTGTTTGGTCCAGCACCTAAAGGTGTTAATTACAAAGAAAGAGATAGATACAATTCTACAAATCCATATAGTGCTACAAAAGCAGGCGGTGAAGAACTTGCAGTTGCATTTCAAAACACATATGATATGCCAGTTTATATTACCCATACAATGAATGTATTTGGTGAAAGACAGCATCCTGAAAAATTTATACCTATGACAATTAAGAATGTTGCAGATGGTAATATGGTTACAATACATAGTGATAAAGATAAGAAAGTACCAGGTAGCAGACACTACATACACGCTAAAGATGTTGCAGATGGTTGCTTGTTCTTATTGCAAAATCAAAACAAGATAGATAAATTAGAACAAGACTATGGTGGGGCAAAGTGTCCTAAGTTTAATTTAGTAGGACCTGTTGAATGGGATAATTTAGAACTAGCACAAAAGATTGCTAGGGCACAGAATAAAGAACTTAAATATAAAATGGTAGACTTTCATACTAGCAGACCAGGACACGATTTACGTTATGCGTTAAATGGTAACTTAATGAAAGATTTGGGTTGGGAACCTAAAGTATCTATTGAAGAAAGAATAAACGAAGTAGTACAATGGACATTAAATAATGATAGGTGGTTAAGAGTATGAAATTTGTAAAGGGTTGGTATCTACCAGATTCAGATACACATTTTGAAAACTATATTAAAGATGGCGGTTATCAAACTATTCATAGAGAAACAATATTAAAGTATATTCAGATGAAGAAACCTGAATTAAAAAACTGTATAGACATAGGTTCACATATAGGTTTCTGGTCAAAAGATTTTACTAATACATTTAAACATACATATGCTTTTGATCCTATACCACAAGTAAGAGAATGTTATGTAAAGAATATTACAAAAGATAACTATACATTATATCCTTATGCTTTAGGTAGAGAAGAAAGTAAAAAGATGTTCTTATATAATCCTAAAGAAACAGGCAATACACACGCTAGTGATAGAGGTAATTTAGATATAACTGTTAGAACATTAGATAGTTTTGCTTTAGAAGATATAGATTATATAAAGATAGACGCTGAAGGATATGAAATAGAAGCATTGATAGGTGCTAAAAATCTTATAGAAAGATGTAAACCTTTTATACACATTGAAGCAAAAAAGAAAGTAATGGTAAAACAAAATATAACTATGAATGACATTGAAGATTACTTTGAAAGTATTAACTATGAACAAGTATTATCTGTTAAGTCAGAATTACTTTATGCACCAAAATGATTATAACACATAAAATAAAATGGGATAAATGTCTATCACACCAGATATGGCCAAACATAGAAAAAGGTTGGAAAGATGAAGACAGACCAATACATTTCTTTTGGGGTTTAGCAGGTAATAATATTGCTAAAATAAAAGAGTGCATAGAAAATAAACAAGAATACTGGTTTGTTGATACTGGTTATATATCAAGTCAGATTACAAGATATCCTGAACCTAAAATATTAGATAAAGATAAAACATATTTTAGAATATGTAAGGGTAGTTTTCATACAAATAAAGGTAAAGTAAATACACCTGCTAGATTAGAAAAATTAAGAAGACAATTAGGCGAAGACGCAGAATTTAAAGGTTGGCGTGATACAGGTAAACACATATTGTTATGTCCGTCATCACCTACTGTTACCTATCAGATGAATGGTATAACACAAGACGAGTGGGTAGAAACAGCAAAACAAGAGATTAGTAAATATACTGATAGAGAGATTAGATTTAGAAATAAACCTAGACCAGGTAATCCTTGGTGGGAAACAGATATTAAAGATGATCTAAAAAATTGCCACGCATTAGTTACCAATTATAGTTTATCAGCCTTTGATGCTTTATTTAATTATGTTCCTGTATTTGCTGAAGCAAATAGTGTTATGGGTCCTGTAACAAGTAGAGATATAAAGAAGATAGATAAACCATTGAAACCAGGTAGAAAGACTATGGAAGAATGGTTAAAGTTTGTTGCAGAAAATCAATTTACACTAGAAGAAATGGCAGATGGTACAGCATATGAAACATTAAAGTATCAAAATGAAGATTAGATATTATAAAAACATTAACGGTTGGCGTTGGTTAGGATTTGCTTTAGCAATGATAAGTGTATCTATACTATCAAATGCTAATATAGCAACACAATGGGTTGGTTGGTCTTTAAGTGTGGTATCTTGTATTATGTGGGTTTACTTTGGTTACAAAGATAGAGATTGGGCAAGAACATTAATGGAGTTAATGTATTTACTTATGAGTATGAGAGCAACATACAATTGGTTATTAGTGTGAAAAATGTAGTTTGTTTATATTGGGGCAACAAGTATAAAGTAGAGTATGTAAAGATATTGTACAATATGGTACAAAGACATCTAACTATACCTCATAATTTTATCATTTATACAGATCACGTAAAAATGCCTAAATTAGTAAAAGGTGATAATGTAGAAGTTAGAAAAGTACCATTTGAAAACTATCAAGGTTGGTGGAATAAACTTACTTTATTCAGTCCTCAGGCAAACCTAGAAGGTGATAGTTTATATTTTGATTTAGATGTAGTTATTACAGATAATATAGATTGTTTTTTTACTTATGAAGAAGATAGTAAGGTCGTATTGATGAGAGATTTTAATTTAACTACACAAGGTTTCAATTCAAGTATAATGAGATTTAATAACGAAGTAATGACACCATATGTATGGGACCTATATCAATCAGAAAAGAAAAGATTTGATAAACTACAAGGCGATCAGAATGTAATATCAGATTGCATTAAACAGGTACCAGATAAGTTTAAAATTTATCCAGATGAATGGACTTTTAGTGCTAAATGGTATGATAGGTCTAATCCTAGATTTAGACGAAGTGAATGGACATTTAAGCATTATCCAGGTGCTAAGGTCGCAGTATTTCACGGTAAACCTGATCCACTTCAACTCGCAGACCCACATCCATACGAATCATACAATATGGATACCATTGCTTGGGTGAAAAAACATTGGAAATAAAGGGTGTTCTCCTTTTGTTCTCCTAAATAATTCAAAAAATCGCATAAAATAAAGGTTTTTAGTGCTTGACTTTAGGGTCAATTTCCTATAATATAAGTGTATATGAAAAACAAAACGACTAATACAAACACTAACACAAAGGATACACTATGTCAAAAGTAAAACAATGGGCTGAAGATACAGCTGAAAAAGCAGTTGATAAGATTATCAACCAAGTTAAACAAAACTTAATTACAGTTGAAACCGCTTGTGCAGATATTCTAAAAGTTGAGAATGTTGCAATGACAGGTATTGACGAGAATAATGTTGACGAAGTAATTATGATGAATGTTAACAAAACGGAGAATGCTTAATGAGTAAAAACAAAACTTTCAATGTATGTTATTTAAGAGAGTATATGGATCCAGATGGTCACGGTGATTTCTTTTATCATTATGAAACTATATACAGAAATGTACCTGAAAAGTATAGATCAAAATTTGACAATCTAAAAATGAAAATGAAGATTTTAAAACATTGTGATTGGAATTATAAAGAAACAGCTGCCAACTTTGCTAATTCAACAAGAGTAGAATTGATTGATGAAGACAAATATTATACAACTTATGAAGATGTATGGCCAGATGTAGCTGCTGGTAATAAAAACCTGTTCAATGACTATGGTCAGAAATGGGATAGACAATCTTTAAGAAAAGATTTTGATTTGAAAAAAACAAAAAAACACGTACCAGTTTATAATGAAAGAGGTTTACAATAATGAAATATAATGAAGATAAAATTATAAAAGAAATAGACAATTATATTAAATCAACCTATACTGAACATTATAGTACAACGAAAGACGGATTTCAAGTACAAGATATGTTAAGACATTTAGGTATTGATAAAGATTTCTGTCAGGCAAATGCTATTAAGTATCTTGCTAGATTTGGTAAGAAGAACGGTAGAAACAGAAAAGATTTATTAAAAGCAATTCACTATATCATATTGCTAATGAGTAGTGAAAATAACAAGTAGGAGGACTAATGCACAAACAACCACAAACAGATATTTACACATTTAAACAAGATGTAGGTAAAAATCTATACAGAAAGAAAACATATTATACTCTTGTTGTAGAACAAGATGTATTAGCAAAAGACAAAGACGAGGCAGACCAAAAGTTTTTAGACTTTGGTGGTATCAATCACAGTAAGATAGGTAAAGATATGACGAATGCTAGTGATGGTGTTGAAACATATATGGTAGACGCTAACTATACAGATTCAGATACAACGAAGTATTTGGGTAAAGTAAGTTGGGATACTGATACATACAATCAAACACTAGAAGAAGCAAAAGAGGCTGAAGATGTACATATTGACACTTATGCTGACGAGGTAGAAGTTATGACACCTGAAGAAGAAGATAAGAACGCAGGTGTAGTAAGAGATAAAGATGGTAATGTATTACCTGAAACTACATTTACTGATAAAGAACTATCAGACATTGATACTTCACTTAATTTAGAAGCAGAAAGTAATATAGGTAAATAATATGGATATGTTATTACTAATAATTTTTATAGGTCTGGTTGCTTGGTCAATTTCAGACTATAAGGTAAAAATTGCATATATTAAAGACTTTATTAATACAACTTTAGGTAGAAAATAATGTGTGATAAAGAGTGCGTGGTGGGTGCGAATCGTCAATCCTCGGTCATCCTCGGACGATTAAATAATAAAAAATCGTTGATTTTACTCACTTTTTTAATGCTTGACTTTTAAGACGAATTATGATACTATTAAGAGATAAACTAACAAAAACAGAAGGAAATATACACTATGTCATTTAAATACGATAAAGATAACTTGTTCAAAGAATTTGATGTTGCTAAACAAAAAGATATTGCTCTATCAAAACTTGATACAGATGAAGATAAAGAGAATGATGTTTATAAGAATAGAATACAATTCTTACAAGATCATATAAAACTTAAAAAGACTAATCCATCATACTATTCAGAATTAGATATTAATTTTGATAATCTATTGAACTGTTATTTAACAACAGATCCTAGAGAAACTTTTTATCAAAAAGTATTCAATATGTCTTTTGCAGAAAAAAGAGCAGAATCAATTCCTCAATCAGTTAATGACTAAAAAAGTAAAAGAGAAATATCAAAAAATTAATAGACCGTCTATTATGAAAACCTATAAAGGTTTCAATCTACCTAATTTACAGTTAGATATAAACGGTCTAGTAAGAAATTCTATACCTACGAGTGATAGAATCCCAGGTGCTTGTGTTAAGAGAACTTTACCAAAAGTACAATTGCCTGCTGGTAAAACTATCGGTATCGCTTACAACAAAGGTAATTATCAGGTTGTTGACGCTGCCGACTTTAAATCAATGGGAAGGAAAGTATGAAGAAAATATTATTAATATTATTCTTGGCTGCAGTATTCAGTTTTCAACACTACGCTGAATCATTAGCAGACGAAAAGAAAACAATAACGCCACAAGAGTTTGGTACAGCGATTGCTGAAACACCAGGTAAACTTGTTAACTTTATTGGTGCTGAAGTTGAAAAGACAAAGGCATATCAAAAGAAAACTTGGTCAAAGACTATGCAAAGATGGCCTTGGAACAAAATCTTTAAGAAGAAAGATCAATAATGATCGGTGATTTTGTATGTACTAGTGCCAATGACGGTACACATTTATTCAGACCTATTTCTGCTAGAGCACAAACACTTTGGCAAGAAAAAGGTTTTAATAATTATGTAATTGATAATAACGAAGATTATTACATTGTTAAAAGTGTTAATAGTCAGAAAATTTGTGATGAGATTAGAAAAAATAATATGGATTTTAGTAGTTAGTTTATCGCTAACTAATTGTGCTAACATAAACAGATCCGAAGTGGGTGCTGTTTTAGGTACAACTACAACAACTGCCGCTTGTGTACAAATGGGAGTATCGGATCCTTATTTGATTGCTGGTTGTGCTGTAACTGGTGCATTTGCTGGTGCTGAAATTATGTATAAGAGTGATTATGATGTACACAATGCTGTCTTTGTAGATCATTTAAACAATGGTCCTAGTACACAAAGTTATACGAACTGGTATAATCAAAAGTCAGGTAACTCTGGCATAATTAAAGTAACCAGATCATACCTAGAAGGTCCTTTTAAATGTAAGGATTATGATGCTACAATTGATATATCAAATCAATGGCCGTTAATCGGTGTAGGTGGTGTGAACAGAAAAGTAGTATTCGGTACTGCTTGTCAATTGCCAGATGGCAGATGGATTGAAAAACAATGAATAGAAAAAGAATATTATTTTTAATTTTTTTAGTATTACTAATGACATCTGGTTTAGTGAGTATAGCTTTTTCAGGTGA
>Ga0209932_1000197_pt1 | contig 16765 bp, 25 predicted proteins | sample SalPon2_B_H2O_MG_2_FD_185728 | JGI IMG/M metagenome (GOLD analysis project Ga0209932, IMG submission 185728) | Salt pond water microbial communities from South San Francisco under conditions of wetland restoration - Salt Pond MetaG SF2_B_H2O_MG... ...
TACTTTATGAATTTCTGTTCGTTGTCATTTAGGGTCTTCCAATCGTCCATGTCCTTTGAGAGATCTACCTCTTCCGCAGTCCAATTGCTCATTTGAGCCTTCTTGTAAAGTTCCCACAGGTGTGAGTATTTCAGGGGAAATACAGTAAACCTGTTTAGTGTGGGTGCCAAAAGAGGCTCATACTCTTCCTCAACCCAGTCTTGAAATTCAAAATAGTTTCCGATGTGACGTCCATCACTAAATATTTGAGGGTAAGAATCAAGCCGTCCACCACACAGTTTTTTAAGCTCTTCCTTTTCAATCATGACCTTCTCATAATCGAGTCCTTCCGACTCACACAACTTAACCGCGTGGTCACAGTATTGACATCCTTCCTTCGAATAAATAGTGATTTTCATCTGTAGTATTATCGTTGATAATTTTTTGTTCCAAAATTTTAAGCATGATTGTTGCATCCGAGATACACCAAAATGACATAGTAAAAATACTCGTAAACGAAGACGGAATCGAAGACGAAATGTACGGAGTGGTTGGTATGAACACTGGCCTGGTTCTCGGAATTCGATATTTAAACGCCACAGAACTTGTATATAAATCCGCGTGTGTCTATCAATTGGAAGATGAAGACCAAGAAATGAGCCCCGCACCATACGAAAGTATCACGGAACATTACCCAACTGGTACCAGTTTTCAAGACTTGGAGTTTAAGTCACTTGGAGATAACATGTACGCACATTACTCCGAAATTGATATTGAGGACTCAGATTCGGAAATATATGACGAAGACGAGACTGATTCGGAAATGGAAGACTTTATCGTTCCGGATAATGAAATTGATGGACGCGTCGTTCCACCCGAAAATCACGACGAAATCGATAAAGAATGGGATAAATGGAAACCGTCAACTCCAGGAGCTCGAAGTTTTAAAGATACGGTCGATATGATTGAAATGCACGCAAAACGACACGCGGATAATCTTAATTTTTAGAAACCTAAGTTCCGTGGGAAAATATGATTTTTTAAAAAGTTGACAGAGAGAATAACATGCTAGCTGCTATATGGTCCGATGTGGACAAACTTCTTAAAGATCAAACAGAACAAAAGCTAGTGGATATCAATATATGTAGAGAATGTGAAGGTGTCAAAGTGATCGGATCGGAGGGATTTCCGGTGTGCTCGTCGTGTGGTCTCGTCGATGGAACATTTATCGACGAATCCCCAGAATGGACGAGTGGCATTTCTGATGATGGTACGGTCAATGATCCATCTAGGTGTGGAAATCCAAATGCGAATCCGGAACTATTTTCACAAAATTGGGGAAAAGGCACAGTCATCTCTACGTATAGAGCATCAACGTATGAGAACAAACGCATGGCAAAGATTAATTTCCATATGTCGATGAATCACCGCGACAGATCGCTATTCCATGCATACAAAGACATCGACGAAGCGTGTCATACGCTCCCCGATTGTATTCTCAAAGATGCCAAGATTATGTACAAAAAATTTAACACTGAAAAGCTTACTCGTGGTGCGGTGCGTCTCGGTATCAAGGCGAATTGTGTCTTGTATGCGTGTCGTCTCGCACAGTATCCAAGAACGACAAAAGAAATTGCGGATATGTTTGGTATTCAATCAAAGGATATCAGTCGAACGACGCAAATGTTCAAGGATACACTCATGGGTAAGACTGAAAAAAATTACGTGACTAAACCACTCGACATCATGCCTCGACTTCTCGGTCCGTTCAATGTATCAAGAGAGGAACGATTACAATGTAACAAAGTATGCACCGCACTCGAAGACTGTGTTGAGCTCATGAGCAAGACACCCAATAGCATCGCATCCGCAATCATTCTCATAGTACTTAGCGATAGATGTTCCAAAACTGAAATCTGTGAAAAGTGTTCAGTTTCGGTACCGACAATCAATAAGATTGAAAGTATCATAAAAAAACACTTAGAGGTTAAAGCTCAAAAATAGACAGAATGACGAAGAAAGTCTTTTTGAGTACGCCATGCTATGGAGGGTTGTGTTTAGAAAAGTATATGATAGGTATAATAAAATTGCAACTTCATTTGATTAAACATGGTATCCAACTGTATATAGATACGACCGAAAATGAATCACTTGTGCACCGTGCTCGAAACGTCGCAGTCGGTCGCTTCATGCAAAAGACGGATGCCGACTACTTCATGTTTATAGACGCCGATGTAGACTTTGACCCCGATAGTGTTTTGCGACTCATCAACTCCGGACATGACATTTCCGTGGCGTGTTATCCTAAGAAATGTGTCATGTGGGATCAAGCGGCGAGTGCGGTAAAGGGAGGTGATGATCGTAACATGGCCATGCTCTCGTCAAGTCTCGTATTGAACTTCGGAGCTGCACGTCGCCCCGTTGAAAATGGATTTATTGAAATCCTGGATGGACCAACGGGATTCATGCTCATTAAGCGTGAGGTGTTTACGAAGCTTGAAGAAAAGTTTCCGGAACTGTGGTGTAAGAACGATCACCAAAATAGGGACTTTGATGACTATCACGCGTGTTTTGACTGCATGATTGATCCAGAAACCAAACGGTACTTATCAGAAGACTATGCCTTTTGTCGACGCTGGCAACAGTGTGGTGGAAAGATCTATGCAGATATCAACACAACGTTAGGACACGTGGGAAATTTACCTTTTAGTGGATGTCTTAACGAAAGGCTTAAGGCTTAGATACTTTGTAAATAGAGTATGAAAATAACGACCATTCTCACAACTCGATCAAAATCGTGTCACGTAAAGACACTTCACACTATTCTTCGTTTAAATTTGAAGTGTTTGGAACGTGGTGTGAATAACGAGATTGTGTTCGTGAATGATGACCCATACGAGAAATCAGATGTCATCACAGATGCATTAAAAAAGAATCCGGATAAGATTCTATTTGTTGACTTTGGTGTAGGTATGGACGATGATTCTATCCTTCAGGTGTTTGAGAAGCATGAAGGTATTGGATGCCTCGTATTCCCAGGCGTCAAGGAAGGTATTGATTGGGGACTTTTCAAAGCAAAGGTTCGTGATGATGAATGTCTCGAACCTAACAGTCAAATGGGTCTTCATTTTGATACCGAAGTTGGACGAAAAGTCTCCGAAAATATACACGTCGTTGAATCCACATCTGCGCGAGTGTGGATTATGAATTGTAAAAATGCATCCAAATTTATCAAGGATAAAAAGAATGGAAGTATTAAGATTCTTCCACGAGCCGAGAACATGTTTGCAAAGTTCAAGGAAAATGGCATGAAGATTCATGCATTTACGGCGGCTAAGTTAACCATGACATACTCACATGAGTGCGTTAGCAACATCCTCAACGCTGCGGGTGTCTCAACAAATTAAAGCTTAAAATCCATATATCAACATGTCTATACCGTCGTCCGAACCACTGTATAAATATGTCGTGGATTTCATACATAAAGTATGGGGTACAAAAGAATATTTTCCGGGGCCGCAACCGATATCTATCGAACGCAAACACTTTTCCATTCTTCAAAACAATGAATATGTCGTATGTGAGAAAACAGATGGTACACGGTACATGATGGTTGCGTTGACGTATGAAGGTGTTCGAAAGTGTATATTTGTGAATCGATCATTTGAGATGTTTGAGGTATCAATCAGTTTACGACGACCCGCATATGAAGGAACGATTCTTGACGGAGAACTCTATGAAGACACGCTCATGGTATATGACGCTTTGATTATTAACGGTAAACCTGTTGGTCACATGAATTTCAAACAACGTCTCGATGAAATTGGAAAACTATTGAAGACAATCATTTATGTTAAAACTGATAAATATAGACTCAAACTCAAAACATTTTACCCATTGATTAAATTCAAAAAGTTTATGGATGAATATCTCCCTACAGTGACTCAAAATGTTGATGGGCTCGTATTCACACCGGTGAATGAACCGGTGAGAATAGGAACACACGAAACAATGTTCAAATGGAAACCAAGAAACAAGAATACGGTTGATTTTTACATGAAAAAAGATAAAAGCTTTGTTGGAATTGGACAAGAAGGTCCACCCGTGTGGAAACTCTATGTTCAAGAAAAAGGAAAGCTGTTTTTCGAGAGTGAATTTCCAGTATCAAAGATGAATGAACCGTGGTTTGAAGATGGTGCGATCGTTGAGTGTATGTATGTGACGTGGGAGGATGGACCTTTATGGTGGAAACCTCTCAAGAGACGAAGGGATAAAACCTACCCAAATAATAGACGAACGTTCTATCGGACACTCGTCAATATTAACGAGGATATCGAGATGAAGGAGTTTTTAGATTGTATACCAAAACATAATGCCCTGTACGGCTAGGAAGCGGACGCTCCGTGACAAATTCGTCATTTTTGTAATACCATTTGCCTTTGTGTTTCGTAAACGCGATATAATGCCCACCACTTTGTACACCCACGTGAATACCCGATGCAACGAGTGAATATTCAAATTGATTGATGGTTAATTTTTCAGCGACATCCACGTGACTCTTCTTGTCAAATGAAACGATGAGTACTTTTGGAAGTTCCGAAAAAACGCACCGCGTTGTCGCGATGTGGTGTACTTTTTTATTTTCATCGATGAAGTCTGTGAGGGAATTCCACTTCATGGAATCACGAAGCATTTCTTCTAAAGATGCCTGTCGAGAACATAAGATGTGTATGCTAAAGTCCTCGACTCGTTCTGACTTTCCATTAGGCCATATAGTTTGTTGGGTCTTTTTACCGTAAAACCATTGCTTAATAGTTGGAACAGATTGTTCTAAAATGTCAATAATACACAATATTGTTTCTTGAATATCATGTTGTTCATCCTCGTCATCGAATCGTGGAAACTTTTCCTGGAAAAGATTGCGAAGCAGTGTCACGTCGATGACTCGTTTATCGCTCACACGCCAAAATATACGAGTCATATGTGCATACACTTTTGTAAATTGACACGGTCCGTCATATCCATGATCTATGAAATAGTTTGAAAGACACGGAATATGAAGAAGGCATTGTAGACTTGTGTTAAAATAACACGTGTTTCCGGAATTTATAAATCCTTTCATTAAAATTTGTGAATAAAAAAGGCTTAAGAGGAAAACGCAAATGGTAAATGTAAGAAATCATGAACGTTGAATCTATTCTCAAAAAGGTTGAAGCTGCGTTCGATACGAACAAGAATGACCCATTGATCGAAGTCGAGATGCGACTTGGAAAGTTTAATGGGTCCATGTTCGATACGAATGTTGGTAAAGATGTTTTCGATCGAATCTTGAGTGGCCTCGAGCAATATGATGGATGGGAAGATGTCAAGACAACCTCGTCTGAAGTCTTTTACAGAGATCGAGACAGTGTTCGTATGAATGTCGACGACGAAACTGGTGACCAAACTATCGTACAAAAGCGATCCATGTTTAAGGAAGATATCAAGAAAGTGAAGAATGCACCGTTTGATGTTCGGTTTAGTATCTGTCGAGAAGTGCCAATGCCCGAAGACGGTGACTACACGGACATGGATCGCAAACGATTCAAAGAACGTAAATCATTTGTCCGTAAAAACCTGAGCATTGATATGACAAAGTCTACAGGTGACACCGTGGATATGGACGCCGAAGACCCGACTTCATATCAAGTTGAATTTGAAATCATAACCCCCAGTCGCGTGGAGACGTCGGAACAACTGTTTAACATTGTCCACAAGATTAATGACGTATTTAAATTGTTGTCTTCTAGTAAATGATGAAACTAGTCTTTTTACTCTTGGTCGCCGGTGCTCTCATGTATGACAGGGCCGTGAACACCGATGAAGTCGGTGGTTCCAAACACTTTTACATGAGCGAAGGTATGTCCAAGGGTATGTATAAGCGTATGGAAGATTCCGGTGTGACGTCGGAGTCTTTAAAGGCATTTGTCCATATGGAAGACAGGATGCTCGAACTCGAACGTTTAGCTGTATGTAGTGGTATACCTAGACACCTCGAAGTGTCCGCACTTTCCCAACAAATAAAAGATCGTTTCCCGGCATTCGATTTCACGTATCACGTCATTCACGTGAAACAAGCTGCCGATCCAAATAGACTCATCAACAGAAATATAACATGTTAATGAGTGATTTAACCATGTGTCTATGCGTCGAACTTTCTATCATATGAACTCTTCTAAGAATGAAGAGAATCAAACCATTATCATCTTCGGGTCTATTTTCCTCGAGCCACTTTCTAGGATCTTCACTCTTTACGAAATCATGGGTATACATGTATCTAAACTCTAAATATGACATGAGTTTTATAGATTCTCTACCCTTTCGTATATAGTCTGCGATTACGTAAATAATGCCATCAAGAAATTCTTCTTTGGCCATGTGCATCCATGAGTCCTTTTTGGTACCCCATGTCATTGTATCATCATCAACGCGAACGCCGTGCCCATACTTAGTCTTGCCGAGTTGCAATCGCTCAAGAATAAGATTGCGTGGATCTTCCATGCTACTCATGGATCGCGTGATATCTTTATGTCGTTGGGATAAATTCCCAACGAAGATCGCTACATATGTTTTTCCATATGACATCTTGTTGGTACAATTTTTCTTTCGACTTTAAGAGTGGAAAGTATTGAAGATATTCATCTTCACCTAACAATTCACAAAACTTATACAACACGTACGAGTAACTCAAGAAGTTCTTACGATCGGGTGGGCAGTGCCGATCAAATGGTTTTTGTATGTCTTTGAACATGATTCGAAGACGCTCTTCGAGTTCCTGTGGCATACTTGGAGGTTTGATACCATTGAGTATATTTGTGATATACGGAACGTGTTCGTAATACTTATTAAGTCTGAGCTTCTTCAAAAGTCCCCGGATTCGAGTATGTGTGATTTCATCAAGAGACTTGATCTTGAGTTTTTTGAGTTCCGCTCGGAGTTGTTCAATCACATCATCCGGAATGGTTGTCATTTCTTGTGCCTGAAATTGTGACATTTGCTCATTGAAGTGATTTTCCCGTTTGTACGAGTAATTCACAATCTTTTCAGTATTCTCTTGTTCTTCTCTATACGTAAGTTCTTCACTCACCAAAGATGCTATCACGAGACCACATCGGTCGCATATGAGGTCACTCGTGTCTTCAAAAAATACAATGTTACTATCTTTGCATTGTGGACACTCATCTCGCTTTCTTTCCGCAGGTCTGTGTATGTTTTGATTTTCAACATCAATCAGATAGTCCATGAAAATATCTTTTCTCTGTAGACCTTGTGTTTCTTTACAGTTGAACACATTATCTACCGTCGTGACTGTACCCGTGTCTTCTACATATCTATTCATGTAAGGCATACATCTGATTATGTAATCTGACATTTCGGTCTCATACGTGTTCCTGTTTTGTGGGTCGCTCTCGATTAACTCTTTCCACTTGTCAATCTTGTTATTGTATCTACTTAAAAAGTTACCCTCCATATAAAATAATGTTCACCAATCTTTTAAACCGTGTTATTGTTTGGATGTATGGTGTTTATAAGTACATGGTGACAATGCCAGATTACTATATCGAACATGTAAACATGATCTACACTGTGGATCCCATGAAGAATTATGATATCAAAGATAAACTATGGAAAGATGAATCAAAGTATTGGTGTCGCGATACAGATGAAGTCTATTGTGATCTTACACTCAAAAACTATTTCAATACCACAATTCCAGAAAATGTCAAGAAGACCATTCTTCGAACGAAATATTGGTATAATGGAAAAGTGTACAAACTCATTACCGAAAACATGAAGTTTTGTTTACCCGAAGATATCAAAAATGGTTTTTCGTTTAGTATCCCTTTGGGTGAAGCCTGGTTGGTTGATCACGATGATAAACCTGTGAGAGACATCACCAAAAAGGTGAAACGGTACGCTGGACCTAAAAATGATTTTCATGGTGAAAAGGTAAGAATACGAGATATGTTATATTACACCGAAGACACACTAAGAAAAGACTATCCAGCCATTCGCTTAACGAATGCACTTGGGATGTCTAAGAGTGTGAGTACACTCACAGGTTTTACGACTGATCTTCGTTTGCCTTAGTGGCCAAGTAAAAGCGAAGCTCGCCCAAATCTGCGACGTTATACTTCAAAATCAAAAAGCGATTTGCTTCTTCTTGAAGAATTTGGACAGACGCACACATGCTCGTCGCTTTCGTGAAGATGTTCAAGTATTTCAATGAATAGAGTCCCGAAATTAACGGACTCTCTTCATTGCATTCAATTTCCGTTTCTTGATTCGCAAAGTCACCTTCACAGCGGAGTTTTAGTTTCGTACCCGCGCGCGTGATTTCAATTTCATTACCAATGTTAGACATGTCGCGACAGAGACGCTGCAAATCCATGGATGGGAGGGTGGTCACCGTCGTCATTTGAATGTCCGGAACTTCAATTTGACTTTCATTAATGTCGAGGAGTTTCAAATCAAAACTGGTATTCGTTTTCTTCGCCTCACTCACGATTTCGATATTCATGAATTCCTTGGAATCAACCGTAATCTTAAGGACATCGTTGTTCGTGATAGACTTTAGAAGTTTGAATGTATTTGAAATGTTAATACCTGCGATGACCTCTTGTTCACACACGTATTCTTCAAAGTTTTCGGCTGGGAGAAACATGTCGACGAGTGAGGTACGAGCTGTGTCGAGTGTGACAATGTACATCCCACTCGGCTTAAAGTAAATGTTTAAATCATTGAGTACATCCTTGAGAACTTCAAAAGTAGACTTAAATGCCGACGCTTGGATTGTGACCAATCTCATATCTGTAAGTTTATTTACTTACTTCTTTATGTTATTATACGCATCTGACACACTCATGGTAATACGATCCTCAAGTTCTTTCGTCATGGCAGGCTGTAAAGAACGCCCGTAGCTATCCAAATTGAAAATATCACCGTCATCGTCTTCACCATCGATTGACGATACCCCACACGCAGAACCAAAGCCACAACCACCGAAATCGTTTGATGGTAGAAGAGATTCAAGCCATGCCTTGATTTCATTTCCAACGAGAATCTTTCCGTTTTGTGTCAAGAGTGTCGGCACGCGCGTGATGGAATTTGCATATTTTTGCGGAATGCCCTGAGTGTTTATATTATGGAACTTTACCATCTGTTTGAAAGTCTTGTTCTTTTGAATGTAATCAATAATGTCTAAGCTGTGCGCACACCTAGGACTGTAAACCAGTAGTGACATTTATATGTACTGGTTTATTTTCTCAATTTAAATTAACGCATGATGAATGGATTACCCATCGCCCTACTTCTGGTCGTCGTCCTTCTTTTGACGGTCAGACGCGAATCGTATAGTGAAATTTTTGGTTTCTCAGGATGGACCAAGCCCAGTGAAGGGGTCGTCCTCGATGATCCAGTGGAAGACATTTCCAAGTATCGAGTGTCTGAGACGAAGGTTGATAATGATACCATCGAGCGTCTCGTGCTCGCTACGAACAAGGCTATCAAGCAAAAAACCGGGGTGTGTAACTACATCATTGAAACGACATCGATTAAGAAGTTTGTGGAACGTGACGGTAATAAACAATTTTACCGCGCGATGTTCATGGCTGTGAAGAATCACGGCTTTGCCTTTGGATTTGCGGTGACCGTCGATGCTGAGATTGTTGGTGATGTTGTTAAGATTAAGTCTCTTCGAACGCAACCGATTGACGCTGATATCCCGAATGATATCAAGCCGTTTACGGACGGCGAAGCTGGACAGGATTTCATCGAACATAAGCTTGTCAGACAGAAGGCCATGCCTACCAGAAGTGAGTTTGAAGCCGTTAAAAATAAATTCCGTTAATTGTAATGATCAACATCAATGATGTACAAAAGATCGAAAATACACGGAGACAAATAAAGAAGGAAATTTATACCAAAATCTTCGAACAATTTTCGAGAAAGATTAAACAGACGGCCGAGTTTGGTCAGAAACAAGTTTTTCTACGTGTTCCGAGCGTCGTCATGGGATATCCTTCATTCGATCGTCCAACCGCCGCGAGATACCTCAAGCGACAGCTTGATAACGGTGGGTTCATCACACAATTGGTCTCCGAAATAGACATTTACGTCACATGGGACGTGAAAGTAACCAGGGAATCGAAAAAAGAAGAGGAGGATCCAGACGTAGAATTTCCAAGTTTTGTCAATCTCAGAAAGGTTGCTAATCAATACAGGAAATAAGTGCGTGGTAATCTTTGTATTTAAAACCCCGCTTAAATCATAAATGGACAATTTAAACGTACTCGTCGAAGCGAAGAAAGAGTACCTCGGGCAATTGTGTCATCTCATGACCCCAGTTATGATTGAAGTGTTTCAAGACATGTATGACGAAGCGACGAAACTTTCCAAGGGGCGAAAGGTACTCATCATGTATCAAAAGCTTCTCAAGGAGGTTCCGAATTGGAGTAACGCCATGTCGAAGTCGCATTCCGATAACATTACCGAACGATGTGCGTGGTTTAGTGATTTGCTCGCCGCGGTGTTTGTCGCGTGTACGAAAATCCTCTCCGCGGTTCGTTTAAAGGCTGATAACAAAAAGATTAGCTTGAAGCTTCCTACGAATGAAGTTTTCATTCAAACCGTCTACAACAACGCCGCCAAGAATCTCTACAAGGATCCGTACGTGTATCATGAAGAACAATCCGAATATCTTCGCGATGAAAAACTTACGACGCGATTCTGTATGTGTATCGAAGAGTCGATCAAAGAATTGATTCCCGTGCAACAAATTCTTCAAACGTACATGTCTCAAGAAAGCAAGGACATCGATATTGGCGAAACTGAGGACTCGGAAGATCCCGATATTTTCGACGGCGAACCCGAACCCGAACCCGAACCCGAACCAGAAGCCGAAGCGATGCCGATGGAAGAAGAACCCATGGAAGGTGAAGCTTCAGCCGAAGTTCCAACTGAACAAACGGCGGAAGACATTGCCCCAGTCGAAGACATCGCGAGACCTATGGGATCTCCGCTTGATAACGAATTTAAGACGATTAATAATGTTCGTGATCCAAACCCCCGACCAGAACCGGAAGATGATGAAGGTGTCCTCTTCGGCGACGCTCCAGAACAGCGTACAAAAAAAGTTGGTTATAATTAAATGGAACTCTCCGACTATTTGCGAGACCCCGTGTGGGCGGCGCTGATTGGTGGGATCATCACCGCAATCTACATTCACGCCAAAGCTCAATTGAATAATGAAGGTAAGCTTAAGATGGCTCAGTATACGAAGCCCGCGGCGCTCAATGCGATTCTTATTTATTTTATCGTTTCGAATGGTATCGGTCAACGTGAGTCGATTTCCACGGAACCTTTTTAGACTTAAAGATTTTGAGGGTATAGTAATAAAATGGCGTCGGTTTCTGCGTTCAATGATATGATGACTCAATTTCTTGTGGAATTGCACAAGACATTCCCACAGGAGAAAGGCATTAAAAAGTTTATGACTCAATTCGAAGTCTTGAAGGAGGCGAACCCGAGAATGGCGGTGGATACGTTCATGGGTGCTATCACGCCGTATGCCGATAAGATTTCCCAAAAAGATGAATCATTTATTCTTAAGGATTTGGAAAAGATTGAATATCTCTCCGAATTGAATTTCAAGGAAAACTGGAACGCATCACTCTCGACTGGTACGAAGGATGCGATCTGGCAATATTTACAAACGCTCTACATGCTTGGTACGACGATTACCGCCATTCCAGCGGAAACGTTAAGTATGATTGAGAACATTGCAAAGGATTGCGCAGACAAGATGGGTGATGATGGAAGTGGTATCGACGAAGCGGCTCTCATGAAGACCATGAACAGCATGTTTGGTAACCTTATGAAAAAATAAACCTCACATTATATAAATGAAAGCTTGGTTTGACGACCCGAAAGAGCTCATCAAGGCAGCGAAGGTTTTGCAATTCTGGCCGACGAATAAACAATCCCCAGAAGAGCGCGTGAACTCAGCTTCGAGATTTGTCATCTACACGACGTGTTTTCTTTATTTGATTCGACGTGACATTCGTATCTTTGTGCTCGGTGCCACTGTTCTCGGTGTTCTTTATGTTATGTACAAGGCGAAGATGATTAAGGAGACGTATGGTCGACCGACTTTTGGTGGACATGGGTGTCAGATGCCTTCGATCGATAACCCCATGGCGAATGTTCTTTTGACGGACATCACGGATAATCCTAACAGACCGCCGGCGTGTGATTACTCGTCCGTTAGACCGATCGTTCGCAGCTTTGTGGATGATCGTATTCCGTACGACGCGGGTCGTTCGAGATCTCCGTTGCCCATGTATCAAAAGTCCGCCGCGTCTCGGCAATTTGTGAGTGGACCGGTTACCTCCATCCCAGGTGACCAAACGGCGTTTGCGGAGTGGTGCTATGGTGACAGACACCGCCCATTGTGTAGAAGTGACGCGGGTGCTTGCAGCCCGAATGCGAGAGGTGCTCAACTCGGCGCTTTCTCGGGATTGGATTTCAGTGGAGACAGACGATAAATATTCTTATGTAATAGTAAATGGCATATCAGCTCCAACCAGGCTTGTCTCTTGTTGAAAATCCGGCAGTCCCGACAAACCGCGCGACCGATGACGTTTTCGTATACCCTCAACCGAGTACGTTGAACTTTGGTTCGAGACCTCAAACCATGTTGTATGGTACCGCGCCTTACATGGCTGGTAAGGGATCTCCAGCGCAGCACATTGAAACGAGTGATCAGCTCAGACCTCAGTCGACGTCTCAATTTAACAAGTTCTTGGTTAAAACCCATGAACGCAACTTCTTCCCTCTTCAAAATATGGAATGTAAGCTCCCGCTCCAGTCCATGTCGTATGAACCCTCGAGTACTCGCGCGGATCTTCAGAATGGCTTGTTTAACCAAAGATACCACAATAAAAATATTAGCAAGAAGTAAGAATGGCTGATCCCATCTCAGTTTTAGCGGTCGCTGGCTTAGTGTATGCGGGTCGAACACTCAGTAAGGATACTGAACCTCCGCAACTGGGTCCTCGTCTCATCACTGAACCACAAGAACCTCTCTTGTCAGATCAAGTTCCAGAATTTAGAGAAACCCGTTTCGATAATCCGGTGTCCGTACAACCGAAGAACGAAACGCCGTCGTTTGCTGTTATTGCTCCACAACAACGAAGTGGTGGTCAAGAGATCTTAAATATGCGTAACCGTATGTATGATCAAGGCCGCATGAACAACTTGTCTCCGATCGAAAAGCAAATGGTTGGTCCGGGTGTTGGTGTCGGACCGAACGTTCCGGCGTATGGTGGATACCAGCAGCTTTTCCGTGTTAATCCGGTGAATGTCGGTGAATACCGTTTGACGACGCTTCCGGGTCGATCCGGTCCGGCGCAGGATATCTCCGGTGGTCGTCACGGTCTCATTGGTGAGATGACGCATAACATGCCAGAAAAGACGGCCTTCCTCCCGAGTCGACGTCCGGAAGTCCCAGGTCGTGCGCAAGGTATGGGTGGTCGTATGGTTCGTCAAGAACATGAACGTACCAAGCGTACCACGAATCGTGCGGAAACTGGTTTGCGTACGGATGGTCTCGAGAATGCACCGGCTAAGCGTTTTATTCCTTTGGGGACGATGGCACAAGATCCGACGCGCAACAAGTCCGATGCCAATGAATTCCAATATCAGTACAACAACCAGCCGGCACCGGGTATTCACAACTTCCACGGTGGCTACAAGAATGCTCCGGGAAGCGCAATCGCTCAGGAACGTGGCTACAAGGGATACACGACGGAACAACTCCAGAACTACGGTTTCAGGGCGGATGATCGTCGTGGTAAGGCGAATAGACCTGGTAACGCGGGTCGTATGAATGTTCGGGAAACCGCTTTGAAGCAAGGTGGTGTTCTTTCCAGTGTTCGAGCCGATACCACGCGTATCGACGGTCGCATGAATGCCGCGAATGGTGGTTGGACGCAACACTACACGAATGACAAATACTACAACTTTAACCCGTACAAGGGTAACGAAAACCCGAACGCCAAGTGTAATGAACTCGACGTGGCGAAGAACCAGCTCTCAAAGAATCCGTTGGCGCAGCGCTTCTATTAGAATGATTTAGATATACCAGAGTAAAACACTCATTAAAATATTGTGCCTATATTTTAATGAAGGTCTACAGCCTCGACATTGATAGCAGTGAAAGAGATGCTACTTTGTATCCGTCACCATCGAATTACATCGTGAGTTTGAAAAATCCAATCTATAACGTTTCGAAGATTTCACTCGTATCAGCGAAGATTCCAAACACACAATTACTCATTCATTCTGCAAATAAGTCGTTTACTGTGGATGGAACGCTCGTCACGCTTGACGAGACAAACTATTCGAACGCACACGACCTCGCTTCCGATCTATTGAATGATCTCGCACCACCCGTGTCCAACGTAACATCCGTCGTGTACGACGATGATACGAACGCACTGACATTTTCAAATGTAGGTGATTCGAATACGTTTACGTTTGAGTTTAATTCCGGTGTAAATGGATACACGAGTAACACGTCCTCAAATACAACACCTCACCAGGTTTTAGGTCTCGCTTCACTTGATTACACATCGACGAATGGTCGTATTGTTACTGGTGCCGTAAACCTCACTGGACCAACTTCTATCATTATTCGTTTAACTTCTGGCTCCGATCAGTTTAATAAAACAGTTTACTCAAATACACCCTTTTATACGGGGCGCATTCTCACGAAAAATGGTGAAATCATTCACGCGGGTGCCGACGATCCACTCACACACGAATTTCACTCCGGACCACAGAGATCTATTCGTGATATACGAGTTGAGTTTTTCTATATGAGTCATGGGCGACTCATTCCGTATGATTTTAGAAACCAGGAACATATACTTAAGTTTGAAATTACAGGATCTACGGACAAACTTGAAAGTTTACCTAAAGTTGATCGAAAAACGGAGTTACCGCCACCAATAAGTATTCCCGAACTAGAGAATCCTTATAGATGGAAAGAGTATGCTTCCATAGCTTTGATTGTGTTTATCGGTATCATCGCATTAGTGCTCACGAAACGGAAACCGCTTACGCCCGCGTAACCGCGTAGACCGGTTGGAGCGGCTTGCGGACACGAGACGACACTTGAGACATGACCAAGTAGACGGTCACGGACAAGAGAGTCGTGAACAAGGCGGTGAGCGTGTAGTGCATACCACCGTTGCGCTGAACCTTAACGATTTGGTTAATCAAAAATCGAACCAAGTCCATCCACGCGAGCGCAGCCGCGAAGGAGAAACCCGCAACGACGGCGTTGAGGGACTGAGACTCGAGTTCCTGGGTGACCAAGTTGACAGCGTCGATCGCCTGCTTCATTGTATAATATAATATACAAACAGAAATTATTCCGGGAGTAGATCTTCTTCGAGTGCAATTTTTTTGTATTGTACTTTTTTGTATCCCCTCGTCCTGGGTGTGTCACTGTCACTATCCGAATCCGAATCGGAGTCAGATGCACTATCGTCATCTATGAGTTTAAATTCATTCGTTGACCATCCCTCCACAGTGCTCATTACTATTAATGGCATTTTTTAAGAGCTCTTCTACCGGACTTTGTGGTTTCCATGAGTCCCATGCATCGTACGCTTCGTTTATCGCCTTGAACGCTGGGTCGTCTCCTGAATAACGAACAAATTCAATACTGTCATCGTCGATGATATCGAGATCATCGATATCTTCGTCTTCGTCAGTATCATTGTATATTTCTGGAAAGAAACTTCCGATGTGTTGTCCGACTGTTCGCATGGCACAATACTTTGCGGCGTATTCGAAATCCTTACTGACGACGGCTTCACGACCACACGCTTTCGCGTATTCACATGAAAGTACGATAGCTCTTTCGATCACCGGTGTCACAATATCTATGAGAGTTTTCAAATGACTTTCATACATATCGTTATCATTACCAGTTGGATCAAATCCAGTCTTCATTTATTAGTTGTGTTCAAAAATAGTTTGTGCGATTCCATCCATTATTCGAAGGACGTTGTAACTTAGGGCATAGACCCTCAAATCGCGATCATGTGTATCGTTTGGTGTGAGATTCATTTTGAGTGTTTGATTCTTCACGAGTGTGAAATTCTTCTGGCCTGTGGGATATGGTTTTTCCGGTTCAAATCCAAAATTGTACGAATAGAATCGTCGAATGAGTGGTGTTTTTGAGTGGTGAATACCGGGTTGAAGCGCCTTGAGAAACATAAACTTCCCAGTTTCCCCTGCGATGATTTGTTCATCGTCGAGTCGTAAATCAAGTGATACGAGGTTTTCATAAAAGAAGAGTCGATTATCGACGGCGATATATATGTTATCGTAATCAAATGGCGTCACAAAGTCACTAAATTTTCGATTGTTTTCGCGTTGGAACACGAAAAAGAGTTCTTTTACTGGATTCATGAATGCCAGATTTACTGTGTTATCACGGATTCCCTTTGGAATCTTGAACGCGTTCTCTTGAATCTGTGTGATGACAAAATCGCGACGCGTGTGTTGAATCTTGAGTCTTTCTGCACTTTCAAGGAAAATGAGTTCGAGATTCATATTGAATTTTTTGATTCGGTTCTCGAGATAGGAACGTTTCAATTGATCATAGACACGCACGTGACCAGCACTCGTACCGGTGCCGTCGTTTGATTTTGCACCCGCGGCGACACGCGAT
>Ga0209932_1000204_pt1 | contig 16585 bp, 9 predicted proteins | sample SalPon2_B_H2O_MG_2_FD_185728 | JGI IMG/M metagenome (GOLD analysis project Ga0209932, IMG submission 185728) | Salt pond water microbial communities from South San Francisco under conditions of wetland restoration - Salt Pond MetaG SF2_B_H2O_MG... ...
AGCTCAGACCGCCTCTACATAGACTTACAAGTATTCGACCGGACATACTAAAGGGAGAGCTCTAAGTAAAGACAAACTACTACATACATGTACAAGTACATGTAAGTAAGTTATACTTACTTAGTATGTCAAGAGCTGGTGGGGATGTCACCGTCCGAAAAATGAAAAAGGGCCCAACAAATTATTATTAAAAAAATTGTTATTATTAAAAAAAAAAAAACATAGGATTTCCCACGTAGAAACGCTGCGTGGAACTCAAAAAGTCGCGTGAGTTTGTCGACGAGACAGTATTTCGTATTACTGATTCCCGCGTTAAATTTCTCGGGTGGTACACTTTGCGTGAATACATCGATTGTGTAGAATCGGGATTCCAACGTATAATTCCCAGGGTGATACACTTCGCGTCGGACACAATTCCCACGTTGCTTTTCTACGATGCGAAAATACATCCTGTAAATCAACTTTGCAACAGAACCCTCCCTTCGAGGATCATTGGCAGTCGGCAGATATATCCCTCCACCCTCTCTAGATCCTCTCAATATATATGTTACCGACCAAATGCATCTCGTCCCCAAATGCATATGGGCGCAACCAAATGCATATGGCGAGGGCTGTAGCATAATATATATTATATACATTAATATATATCGCTCATGAAAAGGCGCTGGAGTTGATGGCACCATATGACGCATAGAGGTGGAGAGATAGATATTTAGTTGCTCTGAGTACATGATTATAAATGCTATATTATATAAATCGTTACGGTTGTGGTTTTAATGTCCCTGGAGCTATAACCGCATGTCGGCATCACTACCGGATGAAGGAGTCGACTCGTCGTCGTCATGAGTATTTTCATCTCTCTGGGAAGAAGAAGAAGGAGAAACGGTATTCCGGAATTGCCCGATTGTGTTGTTGTAGTTGTATTCGACTTCAACGTCATGTGCTGTGATGTCCAGAGATTTGGGCAATTTCAGGAACGACATCACTCGTTGTGATACAATATTTGCAATGCTGGATTCTTCCTCCGACTGAGATGATACAACGTCTTCGTCGATGTGATGGTAAGGACTACGACGTGAGGTCAAATTCAATACAATACGCGAGATTATCAATGTTGCGACGTCCATTGATAGGTAATGCGAGGTAATATACTGGCGGTGTCGGCGTGTCATGGATGTTTCCAATCTTACCAAAGCGGTGGTCTTGTCTCTGTGTGTAGCCCTGAAGACACTGGTGAGTCTGTTACAGTCTTCCTGGATTCCAGTTCCGATATAGGGAATGAGTTTTTCTGTGATCCTCATGTCGACTTGCGATATTTGGTTGCACCCGTAGAATGCATTGGGCGAGAGAATATCACCACTGTATGTAGAAGGAATAACCAAATGATTCAAACTACGGTTCCCTGCAAATGCATATTCCTCGATGGAGTGAATTTCTTCTGGTAGCTCGACAACTCCAAGTGACGAACACCTTCGAAAAGCCGAATCACCTATGGCATGAACACTTGGGATGATAACCGAAATCAATCCGGCGCAATGAAAAAATGCTCTTTCCCCGATAGCCAACAATCGGGTCCCGAAAGTTACATCCATGAGTGAATTACAGCGGTTGAAAGCATCATGCCCTATATATTCAACAGAAGATAGATCAATCTTGTAAAGAAGATAGCAATTTTTAAAAGCAGCTTCTTCGATTGTTCGGACCTTGGGGGGGTGTTGAAATTCGACTGTCTCTAGTCTTGGGTAGTCTTCGAATGCACGCATGGGTATTGAATCCACCGACGAAAGTACAATAACACCATATATTCTATTTCTATATCCCGATTCGTTGAGTAGATCTAAATCATCTTCACCACCAGCGAAGATAAAATAAAGTCTATGATTGATAATGTCGCGGTAGAAACTTAATCCATCGGAAGAGAAGATGCTGCTGTGGTTATCGGCAAAGCGTTGCAATAAGTTGGGTTGCTCCATTGTCCGGGTATAGGTAATCTATCACTACACTTTTGTCGCTCGGCTGGGGGGGTTGTTGTATCGAAAAACGAAAAGGAGAAACGAGAATGAGTGTTGTAAAGGCAAGGGGGCTTTCTCGCCAATTTCGAAAGTGGAAAAGAACTAATTCCGTCACATGTGGGTAAATACACATCAGGCTATCTGGAGAAGAAGTTGAAAGATGTTATAGGGGTGCAGCAGTACCATACTGCATCATCGATGTATATATATTATACACAAAAATGAATCTCCCATTTCCACTACTGACAATAATCATCTTCTGTGGCATTTTCCCCGTCGCGGTCCATAACACTGGTACTGGCACGTGCAGTATGTCAATCGAAGACATCGGTCATGGGATAGCTGTATTTGCTCCTAGTACCCCTGTGCCTGCATCACGCGATGCGATACTATCTATTCCTAACGCGCCCAATGTCGGCACGGATTGTCCGTGTCTGGGACAAAAGTCTCCTATTGGGCTGACTCCTGTTTCTGTTCCTGTTCCTTTGTTCCCGCGGTGGCATCGGAGAGTGAAAATGTGTTCATTTCCATCGACTGCATCCTTCATATTCCTTCGACCTCGATGGGCACGATCTAGATTGAGATCCCTCGTCTTCTTGAATAGAGGTGGCCTCCGTGACCGGAGGGGTATGAGGAGAACTCGTCGCTGGTCGTCGGTTGTGGTGATGGTGGCTCTACAGCTGGAGCTGGATGTGAGTATATATGCCCTGTATCAGGAGATCCGGATGAAGTTTTGGGGATATTTTTGCCGACATCAAAAACGACCCCCCAGGCAAGTCAAGGAGCGGTTGCCTGGGATCAAGCGCAAGAAGTGGAAAAGCATGAGCACTGCCTTCTCCGGCAATTATCTTCTGCGAGATATATTCTACGGGCGCTGCAATAGGAGACCTGCGTCGGTTGCCCTGGACATGGTGCTTTGCTGGGCGTTCAAATATATCGTTGCGCTCACAGCATATAAATACATGCTTTTCCAGTTCTGGGTGCAATATGTCATTGTTATAGCAAGGCATCATTTGATTTGTCACTGGCAAAATATCTGGTTGCGATTCCATGTGTTGAATATGCGATGTAGGTTGTTTGTGCTCGTTGCAAGATGCTCATCTCTCTCTCATGCTGTTCGGGTGACAAGGGGATTGAGATTTCGTGTTGAAAGCAGCGGTCACACCCGCAAGGCAGCTTTATCCTGGAAAACGATTGCATTCATATATGCATATGCATACTTGATTGACTCGAGCCATCTACTTTGTGATATAGAGCCTGCGATGTGTGGCGATGCATCGACGTTGCATTTCTTTGTGAGAGCTATGACCACAAAAATTATGATGTTGGGATTCGGAGACATCGTTATTATCACCGCTATCGGTTTCTACTTATATCGGCAACTCCCAAGAACGGTGGGAGAAGCACTAGCCCGTCTTCAGAAGATTGGTACCACTTATGGTGGCGGCAGCGGCGCACCAGTCCCTCAGGTGCAGGAGCAGGTGGTGCATAAAGCAAGGAGGCGTTGTTGTCAAGGACTGAATCCTCATTGCAGGTTGCTTTTTGTTCTGCTCATTCTAAACCTCCCAACGCTGGTGATTGCACCAAGCACGAATGCATCATCATCTGCGGCTTCAATTCTCCCCATCGCTATGGCTGCCACTGGGGGGGCAGCAGCCACTAGAGCAGCTCACTTGGCACATCGAACTCGGAAATGGACTGAAAGGGAGAATCAGTTGAGGGATCGATGTGTGATATGTGGGATAGAATATGTAACGCCACATCAGTACGAGAATGAACACCAACAAGATGCGCGGAGGAGAAAAATGGAAGATGCTTGTGGTGTATTGGAGACGGGGCGGGCGACAAAGCGGCAATGCTTGGCTGTAGAGGAGGCGCTACGAGATAGTTGCACGGAGTTGGGTGTTCGATATCAGGCACCTCCCCCTGGTGAATCTGAGGAGGAAAAGAAGAAGCGGGTTGGTCAAATTAGGGAGGCGTTGAATGCAGCAAAGGCAGCAGCAAAGGCAGCAGCGAAGGCGGCAACAAGGGCAGTGAAGGCGGCAGAGAGGCCAGCAAAGGCAGCAGCGAGGGCGGCAACAAAGGCAGTGACGGCGGCAGAGAGGCGCTCGGCGGCAGAGGAGGCGCTACGACACAGTTGCACGGAGTTGGGCGTTCGATATCAGGCACCTCCCCCTGGTGAATCCGAGGAGGAAATGAGGAGGCGGGTTGGTCAGATTAGGGAAGCGAGGGCGGCAGCAAAGGCAGCAGCAAAGGCAGCAGCGAGGGCGGCAACAAAGGCAGTGAAGGCGGCAGAGAGGCGCTCGGCGGCAGAGGAGGCGCTACGACATAGTTGCACGGAGTTGGGCGTTCGATATCAGGCACCTCCCCCTGGTGAATCCGAGGAGGAAATGAAGAAGCGGGTTGGTCAAATTAGGGAGGCGTTGAAGGCGGCAACAAAGGCAGTGAAGGCGGCAGAGAGGCGCTCGGCGGCAGAGGAGGCGCTACGACAAAGTTGCACGGAGTTGGGCGTTCGATATCAGGCACCTCCCCCTGGTGAATCTGAGGAGGAAATGAGGAAGCGGAGAAACCGAGCGCGGGAGGCATGCTTAAAGAAGGCCGAGGAAGATGCATTCAGGGAGGGTGACATCCTTCATGATGATGATGTGCCTTATATCCAGGTGAGCTTGGATGGGACGGAGAAGGCGAGAGAACTCCTCTTGCGTACGCGTACAGGCGCAGAGTGTGACGGTGACAATCATCGCCACACACACAGGGCGGTGGGATGCACAGTGTGCGATGAATTCATAATTGGTACGGAGGAGGAATGTCGGATCAGCAAAGGCGTCCTCCTGGAAAACAAAGATCGACTTAGTGTTGATATGTATCAGGAGTGTTATTGCGGGGGAGCCCCCATGGACGAGGTACTCATAAAGCAGTATGAAGTGAAAGGTTGTGAGGGATTACTTCTTTCTCGACGCTTTGGGAAAGATGGTGCGACCGAGTTCATGGTCTGTTCAAAGTGTATGAATTCACTTAAAAGGCAGAAGAAATCAGGGGTCTCTCCAAAATATTCGATTGCCAATGGTAACGCAATCGGCACCATTCCGTCGACTATCGTATTTGATGGAGGTGATGGGCAAATGAAGAGTCTGAGAACGATAAAAGATGCGCTTGACGAGAACGGGAGTCCCATTCCTAATCGGTCGGAGAGTTTGGTGACGAGTGTCATGGCTGCTGCTATTGCACCGATAAGGCCTTATGCCTACATCTTCTCGTACAGAGGAGGGCAACACCACAGCCTCATCGGAAACTTTCAATTTTTTGAATTGAACCAGACCAAAGTTGTGGGTGCATTGGATTGCCTGCACCAATCCGGTAATTCCTCGAACATTTATGTTGTATTGAACGGGAGGATGACTCCCACCCAGAAAGAAATTGTCAGAAAGAAAGCTGAGTTGGATATTCCACTTTATTTCGGATTATTGCGATGGTTCAAAGCCCATCATCCTGCGTACAAGGACGTCCCCATTGGAGATGCAACTTCTTCTCTAAAAGTTGAGTTGATCGAAGATCCATCGACTGATGCAAACACTGATAATGATAAGCCGGATGACCCTAAAGAAAACAGGGAAGGCGGTGCGACATTTTACTTCTCTGGCGGGGGGGAACCAACAACGGATACCAGTGTTTACAGAAGCAGCAAGGAACTCGTAATGGCGCTGTTGAAGGATCACTCAGCGCCGACGCTTGCCATACACGGTGGTGACTATGCAAGTCACCTCGACGTCAAGAAGTTGGAGAATGTATTTCCCGCTGTATTTCCATTTGGGAGCGGTGGACCAACGCTAGATCGGCAGAACCCAATTTCCGACGAAGAATTGATTCGGCATTATCTTCGGTTGTCGCTTCCTCAGTTCATGGAGAGCGAGTTTGTGCTAGTCGCAAATTATTTACTCGGGCAGATACTATCATTTAAGAGCGCCGTCATGAAATGTAGGCCGCTCGTGGATGAACATGGCACTGCTGTTGGGGATGAGATTGGACGCATGACCGTCGAGGAAATCGAGGAATTGCTCGGTGGAGGAGACGAAGAGGATCATGGTGGCGACGATGGCGCGAACACAACGGCAAAAAGGTTCCTTAGGGCAGTAAGTGCATCTTGCCGACATTTGGGTACGAGTGCGGAAGCGGCAAAGGTCGCTCGACGAAAGTGCTTTGCGCTCCAGGATTTCTTCGGAATGCATTCCCTTTTTATCACCATCACAATAGACGACGAGTGTAGCTTCCGAGTTCGGTTGTATCCGTACGCGGATGCGAATAACGAAGGGGTGAGTTTGCTTTGTGCTTGATTGCGTGGACAATTTTCTGGTCACTAGACTAGGTATATTTACATCTTCTTGCCAATATCATATCGTAGACACCTTTACCTCCGCTGGATTCATCCGATGCCGATTGCCTGGCAGATTTGACTCTACGCAGGCGGATAAGAAAAAAGTATCCCGGTGCTTGTGCCCTGGAGTTTCAGAGCGCAATGCAGATTGCATTGGAGTGTCTTTTTGGTTGGGACCCAGGCAGACAAAAGGGTAAAAGGGGCTTGTTTGGCATTATGGAGGCTTTCTGTAGAGGCGACGAGGAACAGGGAAGGGGGTCACTTCATGCCCATTGGTTGGCATGGATCAAGAACTTCGGTCATCTGAGGCGGCTTATGTTCTCCGAAGATGATCACACGAGAGAGCTTGCTAGAGCCAACTATGTTGCATACGTCAACAGCGTAATGTGTGCTCGGCAGTGTGCCTTTGGAGTAGAGGCTACTATTCAATGCGAGTGCAAAACAAGGGCAAGGGGGGTGACTGATGACGTCTTTGATAATCGTGGCGCTGCCATATTCAGAGAGGCTAGGCATGTGCAGGGTTGTAGACTGAAAGGCGAAGACGAAGACGAAGACAGAGGGGGCCCCGGAAGGGTGATACAATGCAGGGGATGTGGACATATCACGTCCCCTAAAGAAATCACAGCAAGCGTGCTAGAGAACCTCCAACAGGAGGCGCTAGAAAACCTCCAGCAGGATGACACTGGAGATTTGCATTTGCCTGCATCCGGTGATTTATTTCCTGCTGATAGACTTGACTCATATATAGCTGGAAATAGCGAAGATCCGGACTCGATATCGAGGGCGATCCTCGACATCGCCGCTTATCGCACTATATACGATGTGCCAGATGGGAATGACAAAGATCCGGACTCGAAATTGAGGTCTATCCTTTTGAACGAGCGATTCAATCAGCATTCAACTATACATGCTAGTTCATGCTTCAAGAAGGGATGCGAGTGCCGTTTTTTGTTTCCCTTTCTGGCAAGTTCTGGGAGTAAACTTGATATTGCCGTGGCTGATTTGATGAGTGAGATTATACGGAGATGGCAGCTTAAGGTGCGAAGCCATCGGGGGGAGGGGGGACTTGGGGAGACGGAGGACCAGCTATCGGATGAAGAGTTTTCTGATGCGGTGAAAAGTTGGCTTGAACGTCTGTCTGATGCATGTAGCAGTGTGACGGATGATGGGTGCACATTTGACCGAGAAGCGCTGGCTGTGACTGGGGTGTTTGCATCGATCAAGAGGGAGGCGAGTGAGACTGGTATGAACACAGATCTCATGGACGAATTGGTCAGGAGTGCGGGTGCGTTTGAGGCAATGACCAAGGCAATAGCGGAAAATAAAGGGACGGAAATATACGAGGGGAAGACGCCAGTCGAGGTAACTCGACACACATTGGATGGTAGTACCAGCAGGGAGAAGAGGTTCGTTGTCGACATTCATCGTCCTCAGGGCTGCCAGTTTATGAATGTTTACAACCGAGTATTGTCTCATCTATTCACGTGCAACACAAACGTTGCAGCCGGTGATTCTGGGCAGACTTGGTATCAAACGCTTTACAACTGCAAGAACACGCAGACTGACGACAGAGAACCTAGGGATGTGGTTGCGAGGAGTGTAATTCGGCGCTTGGTTAGGGCACAGCACGAGAAGGAGAAGCGGGAGCTGGCAGGGTCCGCAGAGGAAGAGGACGAAGTGAATACATGGGTCGAGGGCCTGTCTCGCGTTCTATCGGGGATCAACGCGGCGACATCAAGGAATGTAATCAGTGCTCCGATGAGCCACAACCTTGCGTCTAACGGAGGTTCTAGGTTTCATTTCTCTCATCAATTTGCCGAGTTGCTCATCGGTCAGTTGAGTGATGTTCTGGACCCTGACCGTAAACACAAGGTGTCCGCAATACTCCGAAAGTGCAAAAAGGAGGGAGAGGATGCGACAAGTTGGAGGGATATATCTGCCAATGATTACATCTACCGACCCGGGGTCCTGGACGGTATCTGTTTTTACCACCATTCGATGTACTACATGAAGCTTTACAAGAAAGAAGGATTATTGGAGACTGGAGAGGATGACGTTGAAGCGGAGCGCTTGACATTTGGGGACGGACACCCAGGCTCGAAGTTTGCATATCTGAGCAAGCTGAGGCGCGTCAGGATCCCAAATGTTTCGATACCTGATGGAAAGTTATGTCGTATCAAGGAGCTTTGCATCGATAACAACGGGGACTGCCTGAGTCAAGAAGCGGAGAAGAGACGAGAGGACTATGCAGAGATGGCTCTTTTGATGTTCTGTCCAATCAAGGTATATGACGAAGGAGATGACAGGAGTGGAGAGGACGGAAAGGAGAGTTTCAGACTCGATGGGAGTTTCTGGAAGAAGTTTGATGCGTTCCGTACCAAGTACTTCGAGCAAGGGGGGTATCATAGTCAGTCGTATAAAACGAAATGCGAGAAGGAGTTCCTTCTAAGTTCGAGTGATTTTGATCCTGATAGTGACGAGATCAGGGACCAGTACTTAGATTTGAACGGAGATGGGTCGGATCCCCATGATACGTTCTGGATAAAGGGATTTGAGATTTTACAGAATATAGAGGATAGAATGTGCATGGAACAATGCCAAGGTCGAGCTACGGACGTCGTTTCGGATATAGCGCCGTACCCCAAGAAATACAAAGATGACTCCGGTGCAAAGAAGGCCGATGAGGAAAATGGCAGGGATGATCTTGCAAAGGACATCGCCTTCTATTGTCAACAGTATGAATGTGATCAGCTGCAAGATGACGGTGGGCATTATGTGCGGCCGTACACACAGAAGAGGCTTCTCAGTGATGATTTAGGTGGCGCTCGTATCATGGAAGCTCGCCTCACATCGACAACTGATATCACCGCCGTGTCCGAAGATGGAGATGGCATTCCTACCCCTGCCCCTGCCACCGCGACGGTATCAGATAATGTCATGCAGACCACAAGAGACAGGGAGTCGCACGACACTATCATACAGCTGATCCAGGGGTCGCTGCTCGGTGGGGGGAACTATGACGATGTGTACTCCGCAAATGAAATGGACGTTGAAATGGGCGTTGGAATGGACGCTATTCCTGGCACAGAGGGATGTGCTGGGGACAAACCACAGACGGCTGCAGTGCCAACACTCGAGGATGTTGCTCGTACTGTCCTGCGGGAGGAGAATAAACGCCTCGACGAGAAGCAGTACATTATGTACGAAGTGATCGCTTGTTCCTTCCTACTGCGCTTGTTGAAGCAGGAAGAGGATAGTATCCTGGTTCAACGAAGAGTGGGTGGTGCTATTGGGCAGGGTGACACAGACGATATCGAGCGTCTGAAGAGGGCCCTACGAGATAGGGGAGGACGGGAGCAGCTACTTATGTTCGTTACAGGGTTTGCTGGAGCAGGGAAAAGCACCGCGATAAAGGTTGCGCAGAAATTTTGCTATGAATTTTGCAAGGCGACTTCCGTCATGTGGGCAGATAACACATTTCTGTTCACTGCCTACACCGGATCTGCTGCAGCGGCGTTCGGAGGACTCACCACAGTAAAGGCAACCTACATTGGTAAAAATGGCGACACTCCAAAATTGAGCATCGAGGAGGAAAGGGCGTTTGAGGGCGTCCGCATCCTCATAATCGACGAGGTGTCATTCTTGACAGACAGGGAGCTTTTGAAGCTCGACAGGACTCTGCAGAGGATTGGCGACAGGAGTAAGCCATTCGGGGGATATAGCATCATCTTTTCTGGAGACTTCCAGCAAAACGAACCTGTTCGGATGAAACCGTCGGAGAAGCTGTGGCACCCCACTTCATCCGGACATTTCGAAAGCAGCATCAACTGTGCAATCATCCTGGATGGTATCCACCGTTTCAGAGATGATGAAGCTTATGGCCGTATTCTGCAAAGATTGTGCAGGGGCGAAATGACACAGGATGATGTGGATTTGGTCAACAGCAGATACGTAGGTGCCGGGGGTATACAGTTGCCTAAGAAGCTCGATGGTGATGCCTGCTACGCTTGTCATACCAATAAGCAGAGGAATGCAATCACAGCGGGCATATTCCAAGAGCATCTGAAGCGGACGCACCCTCTAGCCGATGATGCAGATGAACCACCCAAGCACACTATAATCATCAAGGGCCTGGTCCAGTCGGTTACTTCATCTGGTGCAAATGTTGGTGCGCTACGTCAGAGAATAATAGAACTGGGAGATGCCGACTTGAAGCAGGGTACAAAATTGATCAGTCCACACCTCTGCTGTTATGTGGGGGCATATTTTATGTGCAACTCGAACGATAATCTGAAAGAGCACGGCACGGGTAACGGAACTCAGGCTAGATTAGTTGAGGTGAAATTGAAAGCCAACCCAGCTAGCTTTGGATGTGAGGTGTGGGACGGAAGAAAGGTGTGGACTGTCTGTGCCTCGGATGTAGAATACGTGAAGTTCGAACACTACATCAGAAAAGGTGAATCATCAAGATTTTTCAAGCTTGTTCCCAAAAAGGTCACTGCTGTGGCGGAAGTTCTGCCGCATGATGAAGCGAGTCAGACAGTCCCGATGAGGTGCAGCATAACGCAGATTCCAGTAAACGCAAGTGATGCCATTACGGGCCACAAACTGCAGGGTCTGACGAAAGACAATGTTATTGTTTGTTCATGGAATAAGACGACTAATTGGATTTACGTCGTTCTTTCCCGAGTTCGGACCCTGAAAGGCCTGTACTTATTCCGGAGACTCAGGCTTGGCGATATCAAGCCCCCCTCGCAGGACTACCTTGCATTTCTGAGGCGAATGCAGGTACTGCAACAAGGTGATCTGGGGAGAATGAGATCGAGAAGGGCGGCGTGAACTGCACATAATATTCCCTGTAACATGCCCTTGGGCGGATTAATACAATCGAGGGCATGTCAATTCTGTTACATATTTAATATATATATTTCACTCCACAATAACTATTACCGCCCCACAGAACGCTGTTGGTGTACATGTTCAATGTATATATATATATATATATATATATAATATTAACAACAAAAGGTATTATCATTTATCATCATCGGGTAAGTGAGAGTAATGCTAATAACGTCCAAAAGAGGGGTGAAGCAAATGTGAAAAGGATGGTCTACATATTAATATATATATAATATATAACACCAAACACACAAATGGACACGATCGAGATAAATATGTCAGTTGCAATGTGTTTCAATTCTATCAGTTATCTGTTTTCGATTTACATGTACCAAATTCAGATTCAGGCCTGCTTGTAAGTTTGTACTGCAACCTGGATCTTCCGTGGTTCTGCTTCTATCGGTTATCTGTTTTCTATTTACATGTACCAAATTCAGGCCTGTTTGTCAGACCCACTGAAGTGTGTACTGCAACCTGGATCTTCCGTGGTTCTGCTTCGTTCTGTTAATTGTATTTCCCTTGCTTCGGCCCTTGCTTTCGTTAAAAACTCTCTCGTAAACGTACTGGGCAGTATGTCTCTAGGACTGGCTTCTTTTCTGCAAATAGGGCACGTTCCACTCCTCTGTAACCAATAATAAATACAGTCAGAGCAAAATTCATGATCACATTGTTCGAGGTGTGAAGCATCTCGGAAAAATTCATGACAGATTGAGCAGCGGAGCAGGGATGTAATCTCCTCGAGTGTCATGGCTGTTGACGATGGGATGGAGGGGGGATCTTGCTCTCGCTGATTCATTGGGTATTGCTATGTGACGTTGTGCGGATCAGAGGGGGCTCTGATTATCTAGGCACTGGTGTTCACCAATGCCATGCGTGTTTTTTTTTGTGTTTGTGGTTGGGAGGACAGCAAATGAACTTTCTCATTTCATTGGCTCCTCTTTGTTTTTTCAAAATGAAATGTAGTTAATTCCAGCCTATGTGGGACGTAAAAGAAAAGAACAGCCACGGGAGGAATTAGTATAGGAGAAGAACTTCAAAATTTCTGGAGAAGAAGTTTCAACCTTCTCGTGCTGGACCCTATTAATACTAATGGAGTGGGAGCTAATGGAGATCAAAGATCGTCTTATCGTAAAGACCGCGGATGGTAAAGGCGGGTCCATGTTCGTTTTGAAGAACCTGTCTAGAGATGACGGCCAGCGCGTTATCGTGGCCAATAAAGATGGAGATGTCTTGAAGGCACAGACTTCATACAGAGTAGCTGCTGCAAAGGATTCTAAGCAATCAATCAACATTATAACTACCGGGTCTGTGTATTTAAAAATTCTCTGTTTACAAAAAAAAACAGTGCAGCTGCTACTGCCCCACCAGGAAAAACTGGGACGAGGTCCGAAGTTCGAACTCAATGAATGGATGCTACTCAAGGAAATTCCTGTTGAATTTGATGCGGTTAGAACCTTCGTCCACAACTCATGCTTGAAGAACCATACATTGACTCGTGATTGGTATCTGACAATGAGCATCTTTGTCACCGACGACAATTCAGTCACAAAAAGGGGCAAATTATATACAGCTGGCAAAGAACTCTTCGAACTCATGTACCTCGGAGGCATATTGAATATCTTCCAGACAGTATTCTACGAAGAATGGCGTGACCATAAAGACTATGGAAATACTAAGCCGGTCTCGGACGTACTATTTGACTGGGGGAATGCCGATCCCAGCGAGATCTGCTTGGTCGAGAAGCGTGCGGTTGAGAAGACTTTTGAGTTTGCTCGTCGCTTACAAGAGGATGAAAGCTATGGCGGATGCAAATTTAGTGACGGTTTCTTCCCGACTGGAAAAAAAGGGGTGGGCAAAGGTGACGGTTGGAAAGAAGTCTGTAGACAGGTGGCTAAAAAAACAAAAGACGCGGCAGCAGCAGCAGCAGCAGCCGCAATAGAGGGTCAATTGGATGATTTTGAAGATTTTGATGGTTCTTTGGATGGTTTGGATGAGTTGTTTTTGTTGGGTGATAACGTAAGCTTGGTGAGTTTGTTTGTGTGACTGTGTAATGAACACCTCGAAGAGATGGCGCTCACATGTGATGTAAATCTACAGCTACAGGATGAACACGATCCCCTCCTGAAGCACAGGACAAACAACAACAACAACGATCCCCTCGAGAATATGCAATTCCAACCTGTTGATGGCGATGGTGATGGTGATTGCAGTTCGCTAGGCGATCTGTCGTCCGTAGTGCCACAGGGAAAACCGTCCCATTCCTTTCATATGATCGCCAGGGACAGCGATGGTAGTCGACCGTGTGGTGTCACCAGGAACGAATTCGCCTATCACCTCTTATCAGTAGACGATGTAGATGGGGCATTCGAGGAGAGCAAGGCGTCACTCAAACAAAGATTTCATGCACTTGCACGGGAGAACGAATCACTCAAGTGGCGTATCGACATGCTCGAACAGGAAAACCAATCGCTGAGGCCTAATCAGGTTTGGCTGGGAAACAAACCTTTCTACCGGCAACGACATCAGATGCCAACAATCAGACCTTCAAGACTCATGGGATCGTTTGGACCGAGGGCTGTCAATGGTAAGCTCTGGTTTCAAGACAACGGCGAGTGGGGCACATACGTTGGCGAACCTCTCAACAGCAATGATCATCGTCAAGGTAACGGTGTGATGACTTACGCTTCTGGTAGCACGTACGAAGGCGGCTTCGTTGCAAACAAATATCATTGTGAAAAGGCTATCCACAGATGTGGTGGTGATTGTTTTGAGGGGCCCTACAACGACGGCAAGCGCAATGGCAAAGTTTGTATCAATCGGTACGCGGACGGGTGTGTAGAGTACGGCTCTTGGTACGAAGGATTCCCGAGTGGGGAAGGTGTATTGTGGAGTTCTGACCGTAGCGAAGCCTACCGGGTAATTGACGGGGAGAAAAAAGGAGGCATATCCTTGGCTGCAGCAGGAAAGATTGCCAAGGAGAGGTTCAATTTACCAGTCCCGAAGATGTAATTTCAGTAGCAGGAACTTAATATAAATACGCTCGAACTACGCCTTCGTATGTCTCCAACACTATATCCACCGTGCTCAAAATACAAGCAGCGCCAACATGCCATGGCCTCGCTCACTCCACACCACTACCATACACATTGCCAAGGGAAGGAGTCTCATACAAAGACAAACACGTGACATCTCCACAGAACAGCGCGCACGTGCACGCCCGTAGTGCATCTGTCCTTAAATATCCCTCTCCTTCGACACAATAGAGGAGGCAGCACGAACCAATACACATGGCCTCCTCGCCACTCTGTCGTGGGATGTGGGAGCCGTGGGTCCCCCCAGAGAACTTACGAGCCCCACTTTTCCTTACCCCGCACTCTCCTTCTGACACCATGCCTCTCTTGCTCGACACCCATGATTCCACTTCTGCATTGGCAATGAAAGCCTATAAAGATAAACGAGTTCAGGTATCCAAGCACAAGCTTGATGAATTGGCCGGACGACATGCCGAGGAGCCTTTGTTGAAGGAGAACCCCGGCCGCTTTGTTTTATTTCCTATCCGGGACAATGACGTGAGTACATGTATACACATCATCATATATATTTTCATGTGCACTGCGTTGCCAATAACAACAATACTCACGCACACACCGCCTGACCTCAGATGTGGAGCATGTACAAAAAGGCCGAGGCTAGCTTCTGGACCGCCGAGGAGATTGACCTTGCCTCCGATCTCAAGGATTGGGAAGGCCTCTCCGATAATGAACGTCATTTCGTCTCCCACATCCTCGCATTCTTCGCTGCCTCCGATGGAATTGTCAACGAAAACCTCTCTGGTAACTTTGCCATCGAAGTCCAAAGCCTCGAGGCCCGCTTCTTCTATGGATTTCAAATTGCCGTTGAGAATATTCATAGTGAAACCTACTCATTGTTGATTGACACTTATGTTAAGGATCAAAAAACCAAGTCTCATTTGCTCGATGCTATTGAGACTGTCCCATGCGTCCAAAAGAAGGCCCACTGGGCTCTCCGATGGTGTGATGCCAACAACGCCTCCTTTGCTGAGCGTGTGATCGCCTTTGCTGCCGTGGAAGGGATCTTCTTCTCGGGATCGTTCTGTGCCATCTTCTGGCTGAAGAAGCGTGGTCTTATGCCTGGTCTTTGCTTCTCCAATGAGCTCATTTCACGTGATGAGGGTCTTCATTGTGACTTTGCCTGTCTCCTCTACAGCAAGTTGGTCAACAAGTTGCCAGAAAGCCGTATTGAAGAGATTGTTACTAATGCCGTGGAGATTGAGAAGGAGTTTGTGGTGGATGCCCTCCCGGTTAGCCTTATCGGTATGAACGGCGACCTCATGTGTCAGTACATTGAATTCTGTGCCGATCGTTTGTTGCGTGCCCTTGGATGCCCCAAGCATTACGGAGCAGCCAACCCATTTGAGTGGATGGAGATGATTAGTCTCCAGGGCAAGACCAACTTCTTTGAGAAGCGCGTGGGAGAGTATGCCAAGTCTGGTGTCGGTGTAAGCCACGAGGATCAAGTGTTCAGCCTTGACGCAGACTTTTAAATTGCACATTAAATAAAGCTACGCATGAATCCCGAGTGGGCGCTGACCATCCCCGAGAGGTTGGCAGTCTTTTTGTTTAGTGTTAGTTTCCTACATGCTAATTCAGTACTAGTCTATCTCTGAGAGCAGTGCCTTCTTAGCCACGCTCACCACGAATTCGCCGAGCAAGCTGCATATCCTTTGGCATAATCGTCTGCCTTCTAGCATGAATAGCGCACAAGTTTGTATCCTCGAAGAGCCCCATGAGATAGAGCTCGGCTGCTTCTTGGAGTGCAAGAACCTTTGACAAAGATAGATAAAGGAATAGCGATGAGAGGTGCATTGTATAGACATTTTAATGTAGATACATGTTTACTCACTGCGGTCGATTGGAATCTGAAATCCGTTTCGAAGTCCTGTGCAATCTCGCGCACAAGACGTTGGAATGGTGCCTTCCTGATCAAAAGATCGGTGGATTTTTGATACTTGCGAATCTCACGAAGAGCAACAGTACCGGGGCGGTAACGGCGGGGTTTCTTGACACCCCCGGCGGTAGGTGCTGACTTGCGCGCGGCCTTCGTGGCTAGTTGTTTGCGGGGGGGTTTCCCTCCGGTAGACTTTCTGGCGGTCTGTTTGGTTCGGGCCATCAAGTACGGGCTGACTATTCTTCTCCTTCTGTTGGTTGTTTATTTCTTTTATTTCTTACTTCTTTTATGGCAAGAAGTTGTCGTTGGGCTCCCCCCCCCCCCCCCCCCC
>Ga0209932_1000212_pt1 | contig 16337 bp, 20 predicted proteins | sample SalPon2_B_H2O_MG_2_FD_185728 | JGI IMG/M metagenome (GOLD analysis project Ga0209932, IMG submission 185728) | Salt pond water microbial communities from South San Francisco under conditions of wetland restoration - Salt Pond MetaG SF2_B_H2O_MG... ...
TGAAATCACAGATTTAAAAGATTTTCAAACAAAACTGCACTCAAGATATTTTGAATCAGTAAATGAATATTTTAGAAGTTATCAAGAACTTGCACAAAAAAGAAAAGTAAAAGCATTGGTTGAATAACATGTCACGTGGAATATTACTATTCGCACACAACAACAGACACATAGACTATGGCAAAATTGCTTTGGCAAATGCCTGTTTGATTAAAAGTAATATGAAAAACAATCATATCACATTAATCACAGACACAGGCACAAAAGAATGGTTGTACAAAAGTTATCCAGAAGAAACAGTTTCTAAAATTATTGATAACATTGTAGTTGTCAAAAGAAGATTGGTTAAAAATAACAAAAGATATTCAGACACAAGATACAGCAATGTCATTGAAACGTTTTACAATATCAATCGTAATGAGTGTTATCACTTAACACCCTATGATGAAACATTAGTAATTGATGTTGACTATTTGATTTGTAATAATTTGTTAGATCAATGTTGGGAGTTGAATTACGATTTACAAATTAATTCAACGTCTAAAGATATTTTATCAACTAGATCATATGATGAATTTAAATATATTTCTGATCAAGGACCAATTTTTCATTGGGCTACTGCTTTCTTTTTTAGAAAAAATAAAGAAACTGAATTGTTTTTTGACATAGTTACAGATGTAAAACTCAACTGGGATTATTACAGATTGGTTTATAATATTGAATATCCTACATTTAGAAATGACTTTGCTTTTTCAATAGCAGTACATTTGTTTAATGGTAAAACATCAAACAAATTTATATCAAAGTTACCATTACCATTTTTGCAACACTCACACAGCATAGATGATTTGATTGATATACCAGAGAAAAACAGTTTTAAATTGTTATTAGATAAACCAGATCAACCTGGCACATATTTGGCTTGTAAAATGAAAAACACCAATGTACATATAATGAATAAATTTGCTCTCAATAGATTAGCAGATAAAATAATAGAGGTAAACAATGTCATCTAAAGGATACCTAGCAATAGTACAAAACGGTAATCATGATTATGTGCGAATGGCATACGCATTGGCCATGAGTATTGCACAAAGTCAAAAAACTGTGAGAAAGTTATCTATTGCTGTTGACAAAGACACTGTTATACCAGAAAAATATAAAATTGTTTTTGATAACATTATAGATATTCCATGGGAAGATGATGCCAAATTAGAAACTTGGAAAGTGCATAACAAATGGAAATATTACTACTTTACACCATATGACGACACTGTGATTTTAGATGCTGACATGTTGTTTACCAAAGACGTTGGGCATTGGTGGGACAAAATTTGTCAAAACGATTTAACTGCACCAAGTGGTGTTTACACTTATAGAGGTGAACTAATACAAGATTTACATTATCGTAGAACTTTTTTAGCAAATCAATTACCAAATATATACACAGCATTTTTTCACTTTAAAAGAGGCAGTTCATTAACTGAAGAATTTTTCAAACTGGTAGAATACATTTTTAGAAATTACAACATGTTCAAAGAAGATTTTTTAAATCCACCAAGACAGAACTGGGTCAGTGCTGATGTTATATATGCACTGGCTATTAAAATTTTAGGAATTGAAAATGAAGTTATCAATAAAAATTTACAGTATCCAACTTTTGTACATATGAAAACCAAATTACAAAACTGGAATAAAAGTTATTCAGAAGAGTGGAACAAACACATAGGTTGTTTTTTTAGCAAAGACTGTGAACTTACTATTGGTAATTACACACAGACTTTACCATTTCATTATCACACAAAAAGTTTTTTAACTGATGAAATGATTGTAAAATTGGAGAAGAAACTTGGAATATAGATACATAGTTTTTGATTTTGAATCTAGAGATATCAAAGGTATTATGAGAAATAAACCCGATATATCTGAACATTATATAGAAATTGAATATGAAAAAATAGTAGATTTCATTGAAGGTAAATTAAGCACAGCAGATTTTTACATTGATAGAACTGAAAGTGGTACATTTCATTTGGCAAGGAAAAGAATTAATATGCTGGTTAATTCAATTGACGAACGATTGTATAAAATTCCAAAAAATGTACAAAATCCAGACTTATTAGTTGAAAATAACAAAAAACAAAGTCAACTCACTATTAAATTAAACAGTGCATTTCGCTCTTATTTGTTAGAAAAACACGGAATCAAAGATGACAACCAATTTGCGAACTTAAATATACAAGGTACTGCACATTTAGATTTTTTGTTGTGTTATGATAATGATCCGCACAATAGAATATTATTTGTAGCATTACCAATAGTAGAACTTTTGAAAAATAAAGAAATGATTATAAATTACTCAACAAAAAACAAAGAAAATCATTGTGTTTTGACTAAAAGAGTATATAATGATTATTGCTACAAAGAAATAGAATAATGCTAAAAGAAAAAATTAACGATAGAATGAATGCATTACAGCACTGGATGGAAACAAATTATCATTTGAAAAATCCAAATGAAGTGTATAATTTAACAACGCAGATCAGCAAGTTTTGGTCAGTGTTATCTGAAGAAGATAAAGACTATGTTCAAGCGGCACAATACGCCATTGAAGAAAAACACGAGTGGAAAATATGAGTAATAAAATAATAGACGTAACAGATATAGACATTTTTTATATTAGTTTTGACGAACCTAACATGGAAGAAAATTGGGCCAATTTAAAAAATATATGTCCATGGGCCAAACGAACACACGGTGTATTTGGGTCTGATGCGGCACACAAAGCCTGTGCTTCTGCTTCTGAAACAGAAAGATTTATTTCTGTAGATGGTGACAATATTGTTAATCCTAAATTTTTTGAAACTGTGATTGATTTTTCTCAAGCAGATGTTGATTTAGAAACATCGGTAATCAGTTGGAGTGGTATTAACAGTATTAATGGATTAATATATGGCAACGGTGGAATCAAATGTTGGCCTGTGCAATATGTGTTAGATATGAAAACACATGAAATTGCAGAAGACGAAGGATCGCAAGTTGACTTTTGTTGGGATTTAAATTACATTCAATTCAATGAAGCATTCAGCCATGTTATGAATAATGCAACTCCATATCAGGCTTACAGAGCAGGATTTAGAGAAGGTGTTAAAATGAGTTTAGATAGAGGATACAAAGTTGACCCAGATAACTTTGAACACAGTTTACACGATAAAAATTTTCATAGATTGCTAGTGTGGAGTAACATTGGTAGAGATGTTGAAAATGGTTTATGGGCCATGTATGGTACTAGACTTGGTTGTTATCTAACAAATTTAGATCCAAATTTTAATCATGTCAATGTTAGAGATTTTAATTGGCACACTGAATACTTTGAAAATGAAGTGATGCCAAAGTTTGTTGGTAATACTAATCACTGTGTTAAATCAAATTACAAATGGGACGAAAATAAATTGCTTGATGCAACAATTGATTTAGGAAATACTTTAAGAAAAAAACTTAACATACCTATAACAGAACTTGATGAAACTGGCAGTAGATTCTTTAAAAAAGTTTATCATAATCCACCAAGAAGCAATTTAGTTACTGAGCATGATGCAGAAGGTAGAATAATATACAAAACAATATGACAAAAAACAAAACAATAGATTTGCTGTTAGGTTCTGATCATAGAGGTTTAGAAATGAAACATAAACTGTTAGATTGGGTTTCTCCTGATAACGCAGATACAACTAAATTTGACATAGCAGTGATACAAAATTTAAAACCGCATGAGCCTGGACAATCTGTTGACTATCCAGATGTAGTAAAAGAGTTTGGTAAAAGTTTTGATATACATGATTATGGTATATTAGTTTGTGGCTCTGGCTACGGTGTTAGTATTGCGGCAAATCGTTTTAAAAACATCAGAGCTGTGGTTTGTAGGACAGCCAAAGAAGCAGAAATGTCTCGTAAGCATAATGATGCAAATGTGTTATGTTTAGGAGCAGACTTTACGACAATGAGTCAAGCAAAAAAAATTGTGAAAGCATTTTTTACAACAGAATTTGAAGGCGGTAGACACAAACGTAGAGTTAAAAAATTAGAAAGAGTAGGAGAATAAACATGGCAGATAATTTTAAAAAATGTTTAGAAATCATTTTACATCATGAAGGTGGTTATGTAAATCACCCCAAAGACCCAGGTGGGGAAACTAACTTGGGTGTTACCAAAAGAGTGTACGAAGAATTTGGCGGTACAAAAGACATGAAAGATTTAACAGTTGAAGATGTTGCACCAATATACAAAAAAGGTTATTGGGATAAACTAAAAGGTGATGACTTACCCGGAGGTTTGGATTTATGTATATTTGATTTTGGTGTAAATGCAGGACCTGGAAGAGCGGCAAAATATTTGCAAACAATGATTGGTACTACACCAGATGGTGGTATTGGTCCTATGACTTTACAAGCACTTGCAAACTATGTAGAAGAGCAAGGTGGTGTTGATGAAGCAATTAAAGACTATCAAAAAGAAAGACAAAAGTATTACGAAAGTTTAAGTACATTTTCTACATTTGGAAAAGGGTGGACTCGCAGAGTTAACGAAACTACAGAAACTGCTCTTAAAATGATTTAATGACAGATGAAGTTGAAAAAATTAAAAAAACTAGAGATCAGTTAAACGCTGTATCTCCTTCTTTTTGTTTGGCCAAATGGTATCAGTCAACATTACATTTACAGTACGGACATACACACAGTTGTCATCACCCAAGAACACACAACGTACCACTTGAAGAATTAAAAACAAATCCCAGTGCATTACACAATACAGAATTTAAAAAATCACAACGTAAGTTGATGTTGCAGGGTACAAGACCCAAAGAATGTCAGTATTGCTGGAATGTTGAAGACTTAGGAGATCAACATTACAGTGATCGTAGCAGTAAGTCACATGAGCCATGGGCATTACCACATTTAGAATCTACTGCAAAAATGTCAGGAGATGAAAATGTAAATCCTACATATCTTGAAGTGAGTTTTTCTAATGTGTGTAATTTTAAATGTTCGTATTGTTCACCAGCATATAGCAGTGCATGGATGACTGAAATAGAAATGCAAGGTGCATATCCAACTAGCGATCAATTTAATAATTTAAGTTGGTTAAAAATGGAAAACAAAATTCCTATACCACACAGAGAACATAATCCTTATGTGGAAGCATTTTGGAAATGGTGGCCAGACTTATATAAAAGTTTAAAAGTTTTTAGAATTACAGGTGGCGAACCTTTAATGAGCAAAGACACTTTTAAGGTTTTAGATTATATCAATGACAATCCAAATCCCAATTTAGAACTAGCAATTAATTCTAACGGTTGTGTAACTGACAAACTATTTGATCAATACATTGAAAAAATGAAACGTATTACACAAGATGGAAAGATTGGATTGACTAGATTGTATACCAGTGTTGATACTTATGGAGAACAAGCAGAATATATCAGAGACGGATTAAATTTTAATCAATGGTATGATAATATTTGTAGAGTCTTGGAAGAACTACCATTAACTAAAGTCACTGTTATGTGTACTACAGGATTATTGAGTTTACCAAAATTATACAAACTGTTAGAACTAATAGCGCCATTAAAAACACAATTTTACAGCAACGAAAGACGTGTACCAATTACAATTGACACTGCTATTCTAAGACACCCTAGTTATTTGAGTGGTGTTGTAGGGTTAAGCAACAATGCTCGTATGCTTGATAAAGCATTAGATGTAATGAATGCAAATGCAGAAACTCATACAAATGCATATAAAGGCTTTTTTGACTTTGAAATTGCCAAACTGAAAAGATTTCAAGACTATGTTGTTGCAGGTCCAAATCCAGGAGAAAGGTTAAATATACAACAAGTAAGAAAAGATTTTGTTAGATTTATTGACGAATATGATCGTAGACGCAATAAAAACTTTAGTAAAACTTTTCCTGAATTTGAAGAGTTTTACAAAGAACAAAAATTTTTAATTTAAAGGTTTAACAAATGAGAGCACTGCTGATACCAAACACAAAAGTAATATCAAAAGAACAGTTGATTGCTGAACTAATTGCAGACGGTGTCACTATCATTGATGACACAATCCCAGAAGTAATCAGAGTTGAAATGACAGGAAGACCACAGTTTGACACATGGTTAACTTCAGGAAAACTTGCAGGTGCTAACAGTGAAGATTATGAAAATAAATTGAGATTTCAAACAAATGCTTCAACTACAATAAATCCAGACACAACATCAACTGTAAGTACTGCACATCACAATTGGGGACTTGCGGCTATGACACAAGACAGTACAACGCTGTCAACAACATTTACATACAATCAAACAGGTGCAAATGTTGATGTGGTAATTATGGACACAGGTATTGTAGTTGGCCATCCAGAATTTAATGATTTGTCATCAAACACAACATCAAGAATAAATCAAATTTCATGGGGCGGAACACAAGGCGTAAGTTTTTACACAGACCCAGATGGTCACGGAACTCATTGTGCAGGTATTGCCGCAGGTAGAACACAAGGATGGGCTAGAGATTCACAGATATATTCATTTACAACAAATCTTGGTGGTTTGTCACATGGATATAATGTATCATCAATGGGTTATATAACTTCATGGCACAATTCAAAAGGCACAAGCAGACCCACAGTGGTAAACATGAGTTGGGCAATAGCAACATACTTTCCACCCAATCATCCAGATCACTTTTTCTCAACAGTGGCATGGGATTCCAACAATGCTGAATGGCATATGACAAGATCAAGTTCATATGACACGTTGGTTCAAAACATGGTCAATGCAGGTATAGTTGTTGTGTGTTCAGCAGGTAATGACAACGACAGAATTTATGACACAACAGAAGCAGGTTGGAATTCAGGCTACTGGTATTTCTTTGATTCAAACAACGATATGGGATACGGTATCAATGAAAAAATTTACAAAGAAGATGCATCAGCATATGATCCTGCTGTATATGGAACAAATCCAAGAGCAGGAACACCAGGTGCTCCTTCAGGAGGCAGTTACGGAAACACAGTTTATTTTCAAGCAACCAACAATGGACAATCTCCAGGTAATGCTTGGTTAGATCCAACAACTGCAACAAGGTATGATATCAGTGTTCAGGCTTGTGATAATTTAAAAAACAAAGCAAGTTATTCAAACTACGGAACACCAAACATAACTTGGGCTCCGGGTAATTACATTATGAGTTCTTATATCAACAAAGGTTCAGCACAGCAGTTGGCGTCAACTGGTTATTATTATAATAAATTAAATGGAACATCAATGGCATCACCACAAATTGCTGGATTGATTGCTTGTTATCTAGATACAGATTCATCAACATTTGGTGCTGTAACAACATCAGCAAATCAGCAGTCTGCACAAAACTTTATTCAAACCAATGACAGAGACAACGACATAGTTGATTGGGGAGATGGTTTAACAAATTTACACAGAGCATATCAGCCATATCAAGATTACACAAAAACTTGGACAACAAGTGCAGGATCAATAGGCAGTGTAAATGAAAGCACTCCTGCTAGTTTTGATCTTTCATCAGCATTTACAAATGCGGCCAGTGAATCACTACACACAGTAACACATTCAATACAGAGTGGATCAATACCAGCAAGTTTCACATTAGATAGTAATGGTACATTGTCTGGCACACCATCATCGTCAGAAGGTGGACAAACTTACAACTTTACAGTGAGAGCTGACAATGGATTTGATAATGAAGATCGTGCTTTTAGTTTAACTATCAATGACACATCATCACAAGTGAAAATGTCTGGTGGTGTTAGATTGAGAGGGTTAAGGTTTAGATAATGGTAAATCTTACAGCAAAAGGAGACAAATGAAAAACTACAAAGTAACTATCAGTGTTGGAGACAAGATAGCAGTTGGTAAATTCCGTAACAGTGTAAAGACCATCAAAGAAATCACAATGGAAGATGATCAACCAGTTGTTGTAACCAGTGCTGGCAAAAGAAAATTATTGAACTTTAAGCTGGTTTCAAAAACTAAAAAGAAAAAAGATAAAGAAGAAAATTATAACGGACCTTGGAATGGAATCGTCTAAAAGAAAAAACCCACGTGGTATATTTGCAGGAATGGACGAAGAGTCTTTTACAAAACTTAAAGAGTTATTAGGTAATTCAAAAGAAAGTAAACCTAATAATAAAAATAAAAAAAGAAGAAAAAGAAGTAGGAAACCAAAAACAAAAGACAAATTTTTAAATGATTTAGCATCAAATACACCTAATGCTGATCAATTTAAATAGGATAAAAAAATGAAAAATGTTGAACTTAAGACTCGTATTCTGTTGATTTTTTGTATGATATTTTTATTTTGTACATATATTGGAATAATATTTTTTGATTTATTAGAGAAGTTATAATGGGAATAAGCAAAAACAAAAACGAATCATACCAACAGTGGCGTGATAGAACAATAGATAAAATATCACCCAGTTTCTGTGGAGCCAAGTGGTACAATTCTACTATATGGTTAAACTCGGGTTCTACTGCAAGTTGTCATCACCCGCCTGCACACAAAATACCTTTAGAAGAAGTATTGGCCAATCCTAAAGCCATACACAACACCAGTTATAAAAAAATGGTACGTAAACAGATGTTAGATGGTGAAAGACCAAAAGAGTGTGAGTATTGTTGGAAAGTTGAAGACTTAGGCAAAGAATATGTTTCAGATAGAACATATAAAAGTGTTATATACAAAGAAGAAGATTTAGATCTCTGTAAAACCAAATACAGTTATACAGATGATGTTCCATTAAAAACATTAGAAATAGCCTTTGATGCCAACTGTAATTTTGCTTGTAGTTATTGTAACGCAAGTTTCTCTACACAGTGGCAAAATGACATTAAGAAAAATGGAGCCTATCAAAATCTAGTTTCTGATGGTGCTAGAGCTTTTCAACAAGACGGTTCATGGGCAATGAAATACGGAAAGAAAAATGAAGGCAATCCATACATAGATGCATTTTTTAAATGGTGGGATATGGAACTCAAAGATACATTAGAAGAACTAAGAGTCACAGGCGGTGAAGCAACTATGAGCCAAGACTTTTGGAGATTAATTGATTGGTGGAAAAACAATCCAGAATGTGATGTGAGATTCAGTGTAAATTCTAACTTGGGTGCTAAACCAGAACTAATGAAACGACTAGTTGATGCTACACACAGTTTTAAAAATTTTGATCTATATACATCAAATGAAAGTTATGGTGCTCAGGCAGAATACATAAGAGATGGATTAGAATGGGAAACATGGTTAAAGAATATTCATATGTTTTTACAAGAAGGCAATGTGCGAGAGTTTCACATGATGATGACTATCAATGCATTGTGTTTGTTTAGTCTTCCTGAGTTTATGGACGAAATGATCAAACTCAAACAACAATATGGAAAACATTTTCCTACAATGAGTTTTAATATTTTAAGATTTCCAAGTTTTCAAAGCATAGTAACACTACCAATTGAAATAAGAAATGAACGTGCTGATACATTAGAAAAATGGATAGAAGATAATCATACGAATCCATTAGTGCATGACATGGAAATAGATGGTATAAAAAGATTAATTGAGTACACTAGAGTTATCAAAACCGGTCATGCTTATACATCAAGTGAGATCACTAGACACAGAGACTTTAAAACTTTTTACACACAATACGATCAGAGAAGAAATAAAAATTTTTTAGAAACTTTTAAACATGCTGAACTCCAAAAATGGTTTGTGAATATACCAGAAACTGAAATAAATCCTGTAGGCTTGTTTGATGGTGATGCTACCAAAGGGTCGTTGCACAAACAAGAACTTGAACAACGTTCTAAAAAAGAAGGCTGGGTACTGAAACCACAAGGAGCCAATCCAGGTAGTAAAGAATATGTTGAATAAATTTAATAAAGTCATATCAAATATGCTGAATACTTATGGAGTCATTTAAAATGATAAAAGATTGGGATGTTGCCAGAATCAAATCTGAGATAGATAAAATATGGTTATCAGAATCAGATCCACATAATGATGGATTTGTTGGTTGGGGTTGTAAAAAAGATTTATATAAAGTGCTTTGGTACTGTCAAAAAATATTAGATAAATGCAGTACGTACGAAGGTGAAGAAGAGTATGTTAAGAAATACAAAATAAAGAAAATGATCGAGGTGTTAAAGAAATGAAGATAGGTATTGCAGGATATGGGTACGTTGGACAAGCACACAAGAAAGCGTTAGAAACTTTCTATGAAGTGTTGGTCAGTGATCCTGCAAAAAATATGAACGCAGATTTTAATCAAGTAGATGCATTAATCATTGCTGTAAGTACTCCACAAAGTAATGATGGATCTTGTTACATGGAAAATGTACACAGTGTTATAGATAGTTTGAAAAAAGATATTCCTATAATGATAAAAAGTACTATCAGTTTGAAAGGTTGGCAAGAAATAAAACAAAAGCACCCAGATAAAACAATAACTTTTTCTCCTGAGTTTTTACGTGCCAACTCAGCATTAGAAGATTTCAAAAATGCAAAACAGTTTTACCTTGGAGGTGGCAATACTAACTTTTGGACAGATGTACTAATAAAATCATTAGGACAAGTTAATGTTTCAACAGCAAAACCAGAAGAACTCATACTTGTAAAATATTTCCGTAACAGTTTCCTTGCAACAAAGGTTAGTTTCTTCAATCAGATATTTGACTTATGTAATTCTATAAAAGATGTAGATTATGACACAGTAAGAAAATTAGTCACAGACGATAAGCGTATTGGTGACAGTCACAGCGAGATTACTGCTAATAGAGGCTTTGGTGGTCATTGTTTTCCAAAAGATACACAGGCTCTAGTTAATAGTGCAAAAGAAAATGATGTCAGTTTGACATTGCTGGAAGAAGCAATCAGATATAACAAAACAATTAGGAAAGATTAATGAAGATAGTGGCAGGCGGTTGTTCGTTTACATACAACAACGAAATGACATGGACAGGTGAAGTAGCAAAAGAACACAAATTAATCAACATAGGTTCATGTGCGGCCAGCAATGATTACATAGCCAGATCAGTCATACATGAAATGGACAAGCACGAATCCAATATTATATTGGTGTGTCAGTGGAGTGGTATTCATCGTAAAAGTTATTATATTGATTCACAACATATATTGTACAAAGAGCTAACACAAAGCGATTGGCCAGATTGGGCAGGTGATTATACACAATTGGATAAAGATGCTGTTAAACAGCAGGAATTCTGGGTTAAAACCGGTGGAAATAACATAGATAAGCCAGGCTCTAGTAATTTAATACATGACAAGTTTGTGAAACCATATGCCAAATATTTCTATTCAGAAGAGCAATCTCTTGTGGAATCTCTTGAAAATATCCTCAGAGTACAGTATTATTGTAATAGTAAAAAAATAAAAAACATAATGTTTTGGTGGAAAACAGAATTAGAAAATTACAAGATGTCAAAATATAGTAAAGAATTATACAACAAAGTTTTAAAACAAGATACTGTTTGGTTAGAACCATTAGGTGATTGGTGCGTCAAACATACTGATTTAACACAGCATGATCTTGATCAAGGTGAGCATCCAACTGTCACACAACATAAAAATTATGCAGAGCAAGTTGTTTTACCTGCATTAAACAAAATAATTTAATCATGATAATAAAAAAACTTAACCCTTGTCAATACGAAGAATTTGAATCAGTTTCAAGACTGATACAATATCCAAGTAACAATATTGATTACGACAGTGATCCGGGTGACGATCCTTTTTGGTTTGAAGTTGCCTGTTATGGATCAGGTATAGATGATTTGTGGCAAACAGATGCAATGCAACAAGCATTGCCTTATCTAAAAAGTGGTCAAGCCAAACTGGCAATATGTTACTTGCGTGAGATACCGTTTGGGCATGATGATCATGTTGTCATGCAAAGTCGTATAGCCTGTGACGGTGTTGATAGATATGGTATTGATCCAAAACAATTTTATTATTTTTATAACAGCGATCCAAGTCATTTAGAATATCTTAACAAATATTCTTTAAACATCATACAAGTACCTTACTTTGAATATGATTTTGTTTTTAGACATTTAGTTAACAATATTGATGTTTGTTATCCTGCAGATGCATTAACAAAAAAAGCACAGCGTACTTTTTTAGATATGAACGGTAAACCAAACAAGTACATGAGATTGCGTCATGTGGTTCATTTATGGAATAAAAGATTAATTGATAATGGTGTTATTAACTTGTTGCGTACTGATGAAGACACAAAACACTATCCTGATAAAAACGATTACTATCATTTAGTCAAAGATATTATTAACGAAAAAGATTGGAAAAAGTTTTGTGAGTGGTGGCCACAAAGTCATGACAATGCAGATACTCAACAAAACTATGGAAAACACTTTAGCGGGTATCCGTACAACAAACAACTGTATATGGATACACACATGAGTTTAATTAGTGAAACACACAGCGGACATGATAGTTGTAATCCAGAATTTTTTATAACTGAAAAATTAGTAAAAGCAATTGGTAACTGTCATCCTTTTGTTGTGTTGAGTACACCAAAATACTTAAAACAATTAAAACTGTTTGGTTATAAAACCTTTGAACCATACATAGATGAATCATATGATCAAGAACTTGATACAGAATTAAGAATGGTAAAAGCAATTGACAGTGTAGAAAAACTTTGTAAAAAAGGTATACCTGTTGATTGTTTTGCTACTGCAATATATAATCAAACCAATTTATTCAATAGATTTCATAAAACAAATGAACAATTAAAAGGTATATTTTTTAATGATAATATTTGATTATCCTTTTTATAGACACACAATATCAAACAACAAACCAAATTTGGTATCTGGTAAGGCTATTGATATGCATTTTTTGAAAAAATATGAACCTGGTACCAGAATTAAAATAATAGAATTAGCAGAAGGAGATGTGCCTGGTCCATCGTCTACGGAAGATATTACTGTGTTTGATTATATACACAAAGCACTTGAAAAATATAATGTTGACTCAAACGATGTTGAAATGATACACGGTTCATTTAATTTTGATAATTTATATAAAAACTGGGCAGGAGATAACATACGTATTGGACATAGAAACAGTTATGGTTTTTATTTCTTACAGGAACAAAAAAAACATGATAGTGTTAATTACAATGCATCTAGATCAAAACATTTTATTAGTTTAAATGGTGCTATTAAACCCAAACGCATAGAGTTTATAAACTTTTGTAAACAGCACAATCTCATGCACAATTATATCAGTTTGGTTGGTAACTATAACACAACTGATCAAAACATAGAACCTATACTGCTTGATAAAAATCAAGAAACATTAGGCTTTTCAGATAAAGTTGTACCAGACTTCATGAATGATGCATATTTGAATATTATAAATGAAACACACGAAGATGACACAGTGTTTATGACTGAAAAAACATGGAAGCCTATATTGAATTATCAACTGTTTTTATACTGGGGAGTAGGTAACGCACAAGACTACTATAACACATTATTAGACAATGGATTCAAATTGTACAACGAAATATTTGATTATAATAATAGTGTCAAAGATGAAATATTAAAATTTTGTAATACACCAATAAATCAAGTAAAAGAAAAATTTGCAAGTGTTAAACACAAACTAGAATACAACAAAAAAAGAGCATTAGAAATAGAAGAATTTAAATATGACCACAATTGATTTTAATGATGAAAATGTTTTATTAGCAGGTGGTGACAGTTTTACTGCTCACTTAATGGAATCAAATGTTGCATGGCCTAATCATATAAAAAAATGGATTGCTGACACTAAGGTAGTTGCAGAAATGGCCAGCGACAATGAACTGATAGCAAGAAATTTAATTAAAGGTATTGAGAAATATAAACCAACACATGTAGCAGTTGGCTGGAGTGATCCCAACAGATTCAGTTTGTATGTCAATCAAGAACATCCATTATACTTAGAAATATATGATAAAATGAAAATACATGCTGGATTCACAAATCAAATACTCACAGGCGAATGGCACTGCGACACTAGAGGTAGTTTTATAAAACCAGGTGGCGGATATGACACGTGGCAAACTGACAGTGATATCGTTAACAAAATGGTCAAAGATTATATTAAGACATACCACACTAGAGAAAATCAAATGATGAAAACACTAGAATCAATATTGTTAATACAAGAACTATGTGCGAATCGTGATATTGAATTACTAAACTTTAAAGCATGGGATCATGATTTATTTCACACAGCATATCCTATGACAAAACATTTAGAAAAGTTAATTGATAAAGATTGTTGGTGGATGTACAACGGAAAAAGTGGTCTTAAAGAATGGTGCAAGGATCGTGGTGATAATGAAATGCCTGGCGGACATCCTGCATCAGAATACCAATATTTGTTTGCTATATCTGTTATAGAACCATGGGTACAAAGTGAAAATATATAAACATCCAAAGTATTACTATGATTTAGAATCTGTAACTAGATTTATCAATGTTGAATATGTGACTGATATTAACAGTGCAGATTATGTTGCTATAGCAACCAGCGAACCAGTACCAGTATTTGAAGGAATAACAAAACCAATATTGTATTCTTATATAAGAGAACATCCTTATCCGCATGATGAGTATTTAAAAATACAATTTGAAAGTTTAAAGTCTACACAAGATATTACTATTTTTAGTTTGAGCAGTTTTGATCATTTTGCGTCAGGAAGAAAAAATATTATTATTGATCAATTTGAACTTGATGCTTATCATAGATTGTTTATAGAAAAACAATGTGAAGTTGTTGATACACACCTAGGATCAAATTTAAGATATCTATTTTTAGGAGGCAAAGCCAATAAAGGAAATAGAAAACCATTATATGAAGAATTGAAAAGACTTGGCGTTGCAGATGAAGGTGTTTGTAGTTTGTTTGGTGTAGTTGAAAGCCCAGACGATATTGAAATTGAAAACAATCACTACATTGGATATCCTTACGATTTAAGACTGTATAAAATTACCAATTTAAGTTTAGTTGCTGAAACACACTTTGAACACAATCAAGAATTTCATCCAACTGAAAAAATATACAGAGCAATAGCAAACAAACATGGTTTTATTGTTGCAAGTACTCCATTTTTTTTAAATAACTTAAGAAAAAAAGGATATGAAACATTCAGTAATCATTGGAGTGAAAACTATGATTTTACTAAAGATCACAAGGATAGATTAAAACAAGCGGCATTGTCTTTGCTACAGGCTACCAAAACATCTGAATATGGTTTAATAAAACCAATCTGTGAACACAACTTAAATACATTAAAAAACAATGCACAACAAACAATTCAAAATATACTTAACGGACTAGTAAAATGAAAATAGTAACATCAGGTTGTAGTTTTACACATGCACCAGACAGTTGGGCTAACTATCTCAAAGATCAATATAATTTAATTAATGTGGCTGAAGGTGGTGGTGGCAACGAAATGAACACTAGAAATATCATACGTGCTATATACGAACATGATCCAGATTATGCAATACTTCAAATTTCTGGAATAGACAGATATGAATTAATCAGTGACGACCTTATAGATTTCAAATCAGATGCTGTTGTTAAAACAAAAAATTATACATGGTTAAAAAGCACTGGCGATATTGAATGGGCTAAAAATATTGATCCAAGAGTTGCAAAACCCATTGAAAGTTACATGAAATATTGCTATAATGAAACACATCAAATAATTAGAACATTAAGCAGTATTAAAAACTTTCAAACAGTGTGTCAGCAACAAAATATTAAATATAGAATCTTTTTCTGGATGAAAGAGCTTGGTAATAGAAGAAAACAAATAATTAATAATGATACTGAACTTACTTTTTGGTATAACAGTATTGATTGGTCACAGTTTTGGTTTCATGATCAAAACAAAGGCTTATCCGAATGGGGTATTGATTATGGATTTACTGGAGCAATACACGAGGATCATATTAATACCCCACCGCAGGGTTGGGCTATGATAGAAGGAAAGAAAACAATGGTAGGACACCCGTCAACCAAATGTCATCAAGCCTTTGCTGAACAAGTGGTCAAACAATGGTTAGTACAATAATGCATATTAATTTACTTTATCAAACACATGACGAGCAAAAAGGTTATCTACCTAATTGTATTCCTTTTTGGAAAAGAACTCCAGAACATTTTAAAAATTATGGTAACGTCAAATACGAATACCTTGAG
>Ga0209932_1000225_pt1 | contig 16075 bp, 11 predicted proteins | sample SalPon2_B_H2O_MG_2_FD_185728 | JGI IMG/M metagenome (GOLD analysis project Ga0209932, IMG submission 185728) | Salt pond water microbial communities from South San Francisco under conditions of wetland restoration - Salt Pond MetaG SF2_B_H2O_MG... ...
TGTGATAACGCAGCTAAATCATGTGGAGTACCAAATGATTCACCAGTCTTAGCAGGGTCATTACCTTCTGATTCAATCTGTTCGTGTCTAAATCCAAGTTTCAAATCGTTGATAACTCTGTATTGTTCCATCTTCCACTCATCTTCACTCATATTGAATACGTTTTTATACATCCACTCTTGAGATAACATTTTAAGGTCTTTCATATCGCTAACTAAAGATACTTTTTCAGACCAAAGGTTTGCTTTCTCTTGTTCGTAAATAATAGATGGTGTAGTAAGTTCTAATTCGAAGTTTACTAAATCTTCATTCTCATACCCCTGTGCGTATAAATGTACAACTGCAATCTTAGTTAATTCAGAAAGAACAATCTTTTGGATTCTTTCAACTGAACGTGCAAATCTGATATCTTCTTGTGCTAATGTTGCTTTACCTTCAACACCCTCTTCGTATCCAATAAATGCTTTTGGAACTTTGAGTGCTGCCATCATTCTGTTCTTTAGGTATTCAATATCATCAATACCACCGAACTCCATACCACTAAGAGAATCAATCTCAGTACCACTCTGTCCACCTCTAACAGGCAGATAGTAATCTTCCAACATATTTTGAAGATTGAACTTTAGGTTGTACTCACCTGTTGTTTCATCAACATAAGGAACTTTCTTCATCTGGTCGATGATGTTTTGCATATATGTATCAACCTCTGCAGGTGGAATATTACCAATATCAATCTTAAAGATTCTTTTTTCAGGTGCTCTCATAATTCTATGAATCATCATAGCATCTTCCATAAGAATTAATTGTTTCCAAGTCTTTCTGGCACCTTCTAATAGTGAACGGCCATAAGGTAGGAAGTTTGTATCTGTAAGTAATCTAAAGTGAGCTACTTGGAATGATTCTAAAAACTTAGTGTTGTTTCTTTGTGAGATTGCGTTTGTGTTTTGTTCTTCAACTTCGAAACGTACTGAGTATGGGTTATCCATATCGTAACCTTCTTCTCTTCTCGTTTCGTATGCTGATAATGGTGATGCGTTTACAATTCCCAACTCATCATCAATATCTAAATAAAGATAATAATCACCATATTTGTTCATACCTCTAACCCAACTCCAAAGGTTGAATTCAATATTCAATACATCATAGAATAAGTTGTGTAGGGTTTTCTTTAGTTTCTCATCTGATGAGTTGATTCTGAGTACATCACCCATATCGTTTTTAAGTGTACACTCATCTGAGTAGATATCTAATACTGATGAAATAATGGAATCTTTATCCATTGCTTCATAATCAGTATATAGTTCTAATTTGTTTGAATGATAATTAAATCGTTCATTGTAGGTTTGCCAATTCTTTCGTGAATTTGAACCATGCAATCTACCATATCTATCGTAGTACGCTGAACCTCTACGATTACCATCGCCTTGTAAGCGGGATGAATCGACTACCTTTAATTTATTTTTACCGACCTTTCTTACAACTACTTGAGTTGAGAATAATCGTTGGAGTCTACTAAATAATGATTTATCTGCCATAATTTTTGTTCTTTATTACAATATCCCTACAAACTATAAATATGATAAAAAATAGATTTACAATAACCAAGTTATATCTTCATCACCTCTACCAGTTTTTACCTTCCACGAATCTTTTCCTTTTGATTGATTCGTTCTAAATACACCTGTATTTTTAGAGGTTAATGATAATGCTCTTTTGCTAAGTTCGATACCCTGTTGTCTTAATTTTAATGCGGTATCTCTTACCCATAGAGATGTTGAGAAGGAAATTACCAAGTCATCATTGTAACCCTGTTGTGCTTCTGCTCTACTACCATTCCAAATGAATACAAACAATTCATCTATCAATCTTTTAGAACGAATAATAGGAACTCTTTCTCTCATATAGGTATCTAACTTAGATATCACCAATGGTCTGGTTCTACTTGTCATTGAGAAACCAGGCACCATCTGAGATTTATCTTTTAAATCATATCCTTTTTGTAAATGAATATCATCATCTACATATCCAAACTCTTTGTAGGAATAATATAAGTTTGAATAATTTCTATCAATTGCTTCTTGGATTACTGCCCATCCAATATTTGCGTTTTCAATTACTAATAATGCATCGTTCCATTCGGTTGCAACATTTACCAACATATTACCATAATGTTTGGTTTCAATCTTACCTCTGTATTCTGCAACCTGTTCAACCGATTCTACATCAATAACGTGAAATGCCGAATAATCAGCACCGTCTCCCCTCGCAACATCCGCAACTACAATATAATCTTTTGAGTAGTTTGGTTGTTGCCAAATCCAATAGTTTCCATCAAACCCTCTTTTCTCAACCGGCTCTTGTACATGAGTTTCTTCATACCATTGTAGAAGTTGTCCATCAACAACTGTATAACCAGATGAAATGAAATCACAATCACATTCTTGTGCTGCCATCTTTTCACCCAATAGTTGAGTTTGTTCTGCTCTCCACTTTTCGTTTCGTTCTGGATGAACTGTCCAATGGAGTTTGATTGGATTCCAACCATCACCCCCTTCACCCTTTAACCATGTCTTATGAAAGAAATTACCAACACCATTTGGAGTTGATAGTACAATTGCTTTACCACCAGTCGAAAGTGTTGATTGTGCAGATGCCCAAATTGAATCAATACCTTTGATAAACGCAGCCTCATCAATAATCAACATTGATAGTGCTTCGGAACGACCCGCATCACCACTTGCTGATGTTGCTTTGATTGTTGAACCATTACCTAACCTAAGTGATAGTTTGTTATCTTCTACGGTATCACCTCTTAACCAACTTGGTAGGTTCTCATGCATATACCTAACTTTGGTAACTAAGTTTTTAGCAACCTCTTGCTTAGTTGCAATTACCAAAATGTTTTTATCTTCGTGGAATAACATCATCCATAATGAATAACCTGCGGATAATGTTGAGATACCTAACTGACGGGATTTAAGGATTACATTGAATCGATGTTCATTGAACTCATCCATTACATCTTCTTGGAATGGGAATAAATCAAATAGAATCTTTCCCCTTTTAGGATGTTGGATGTAACAATACTTTTTAAAAAAGTAAACTGGGTTTTGAGCACATTTAACGTACTCTTCTCTAATAAGTTCTTTTATACTCTGCCCCATATACTACTTACCCAATTTCCATAGGAACTGAGTAGATAGTATTGGTTGTAAATTTTCATTGATACCAACTCCCAGTCCGAATGCTTGTTTTTTTCTTGTTCTATAAAGGAGTTGACCACCAACATAATTAAATTGATTTTGTGTACCATTTAAACCGAAACCAATATAAAATTCTCTTGGATTAATATATTTGGTTTCGGTAATGGTTACAGTTGGGTATATTAAATCGTATTGAATACTTCTTGCCATAATTTTATTCTGAGATACACTATCAGTAATTCGTAAATTTAACGAATCTAAATTCTGTACATCTTCATAAACATATGTTGCGAAATAATCTTCAAGTATAGATAGTGTATCAATCGGTTGTAGTACATTTACTGTATCAACCTCTTTAACTATTCTTGTAACTACTTTTGGAATATACTTTGGAATCTCCTTTGTAATTGTATCATATTTTACTTCGGTTTTTGTAACAATAGTTGGTTCAGTTGGTGTTACTTCACCACTACCACTACACTGTCTCATTAGTAAGATAACAATTATCAATACTAAGATTATTACATTTCTAATATCGCCGAAGTATTTATTCATTTATTTTTTGTGATACAATCCGTACACCTTATTTACTAAGTTTGTTTTTGTTAAGTTAGAATCTAACTCAACTTTAAAATCTTTCTTAGCTAATTTAAGTAGCTCATCTTTTTTCATTACTCTTAAAGAACTCTTTGTTGGTTTAGTTGATTTTCTACCCTTTCGTTTAGAACCCCCTGCTGCTTCTGCAACATCAACAATTTGTTCTTTTAAATCTTTTGCAGATTTTTTAACGTCTTTGAGTTCTTGTTTTACTCTTTTAACTCTACGTTTGGTTTCTGCTTTAACTTCCTCTACTTTGTCCTCAACAACATCAGGAATTAAATCACCATCTTCATCTTTAATCTTACCTGTCTTTTGTAAGATAACGATTGCTATTGCTAAAACTGTCGCAATCGCCAAAATAACTAAAATTGTGTTCATAATAATACTTGTTTTAAGTTTAACTGTTTAGAATAAATATTAAACTTTTTTTAATAAACGTATTTTTAGATTTGTATCACCTTTTATGATTCTGTGATACTCTAACTTTTTGATACTGATTGTATCACCCTCTTTTAATTCGAATGGTAACTCATCATCGTATTGAAACTTCCAACCCTTACCTTCTAAGATTGTAACTTCTCTATCTTCTTTATCTCTGTGCCAAACCAATTCTGATGAATCGGTGTCTACTGAGAATTCTCTAATGTAAGTATTGTTTCCTTTACTTACTTCGTTGTATGGATTACCACCACTGCCCACCACCACTTAAACCTAATGATTTTGCGTAACGAGGTAATCTACAACTCCAATATGATGCAGTTGTTTTATCTTTGGTTTGTTCACATTTGTGTCTTGCTTTGAAAGCTGCTTTTGCTTTCGGGTCTTTTAACTTTACTGCTAATTTACCACCACCACTATCGGCACCGAACTTAATCATTCGAACATTCCCACTTTTTGGGTCTTTCACATAAACTTTAAACTTACCACCACCACTATTGTTTCTCATTGGTTTTGATAGTTCAACTTTCTTACCCTGATATTCTGCCTCTACTAACATTGGAAAATCTAAAAGTACATCGCTACCTTCGTATACACCAACCTTGCCGATATCAGAACTTAGGAACATATCCAAATCTTCTGAAACTGCTTCTAATTTTAATGCTCTTAAATCGTTATAGTATTCAAAGAATTTCGTAGAACCATATCTGTATGGGTTTTTGTGTAATGCGATTTTATTATCTACATTGTACATTATACCTTCGTTGATTTTCATAATATGATTCCTTAGTTAATATATGATGTTAATTCGAATTTACCACTATCCATTCCGTATAATGAAATGTTTAATGCTTTTCTTTGTGGTTTACCATTCTTTGTTAATCCAACTGAGAATGAATGTGTTTTACCAACACCTGGTCTTAAACGATTGTGTTTACCACCCATTGCGATTTGAGTTTGCCAATCATCTTCATCAATTTCAAAACCTTTTTTCTCAGCGTACTTTCTTGCAGCATCTGCTGCATCCGATGCAGATTTATAATAATCTTCATTTATTGATTCTGAAAATTGTTTGATTATTTTCTTTTGAACTGGATTTCCTGGTCTACCTGCTAATGCTGATACAATTGCCATTCTTTCTGGAAGTTTACCCTTTTCAACAAATTTAAGAAGTTTAGTAATATTTAATCCATGTTTAGAAACGAAATCCTCAACTGCTTCGGGTCTTGTACCTGTGTAGTATGCAATCTTTTTGATTTGAGGCTCTACACCTTCGTTTACTGATTCATTTTTCTTAATTTGTTTTTTTAACTTATCAATTTCTTTTTTTACTTTAGAAACTAATGGTTTGTATTGGTCATCATTTGTAATATATCCTAATAAAGTTTCAAATTTAGATATTTTCTGTAATACTTCTTTTTCAACTCTACCTTCGTTTACTGATTCATCAACGCCTTTGATTTTTTTATTAACCATCATTGTGATATATCCATCTTTTTTCAAATCCTTTTCAAACTTTACTGCCATATCTTTATCTCTATATGCAGCTTGTGATGGTTTATCACCTTTTTTCTTAGCGTAGAAAATAACATATGCTTCGTTTACTGATTCGTTTGTGAATGGTATATCTCTCACATATTTTTTCCAGTCATTGTATTCAGGTGCCATTCCAACGGGTTGTATGTATTTTACTAACTCTCTCTGGTCTCTTAGTTCATAGATTGGTGTAGCGAATTTTGATTTCAAATCAACGTAAAAGTGTTCATCATAGTAATCAATAACATATGCACCCTTCTTACCTTTAAGGTAACCATCTTTATTATGAAGTAAAACACCAGTAGCACCAGTTGGGTTTGATTGTGATTCAATATATTTTACAGGTGCATCTTTGATTAGCTGATAGTACTTGTGCCCTCTACGTGGTTCAACCATACCTTCGTTTACTGATTCATTCTTTTTTTCATCTGAACTTTTTCCAAATGTAGAATGTACTAACTTATCTAACTTCTTATGAAATTCATCTTCTTCCGTAGAAGTTGCTTCACTTTTTTTAGTTCTCCAACCACCACCAGCATCTTTGTATTGTTTTGCTGCCCAAGCATTTGCATATGCTGATGGGTATACATCAAACTTCTTCTTTGCTTGTGATTTGTAGTAAGACCATTTAGATGGGTCGGTTGGAACATTCTCTTCAGTAAGTTTCATTACTCTCTCTTCCAATCCCTTTTCTTTTACTACTTTCTCAATCGTATCAACGTGTCCTTGTATGTAATCATGTTCTTTTTCTAATCCCATCAGTTTAGCCATCTTCATAATGTTCTTAGCGATGTTTTTAGCAACCATTACATAATCTCTTTCTGGTTTATATCCATCTCTTTGGATATGTTCTTCTACAAAGTAAAGTGCATCTTGTAATCTTGCACTTCTTTCGGCCATATCCATATCAACACCTTTGGATTCTATATCACCATATAGTTTTGATGCACCAGGACAAACGTGGAAATATTTTGTTTGATAATTTCCTACTGAAATTTCTTGTGGGTCATTTTCATCTTCACCCATTTGACTCATATCTTCATACTCATGTGAGTGAGTTACCTCTTTAATGTAGTTATTTACCCATTCATTTAATTTCATAGTATTACCTTACTTTAATTTTTTAGAAATAGAATATAAATCTAATTTAAATCCGTATCCCGCACCTTGATATCCATAATCAACATCAATTGGTAGTTTCAATTTATTCTCAATTGCTTTTGCAATAATAGCACCAATGGTTTGGTCGTTACCACCTCTGTTAACAATTGCTGTTTGTAATTCATCTAAATCCTTTGATGATTTTGCCATTGCTGTAAAGTGGATATCACCCCTACCTGGTCCGATTTGAAAATCTACCGAATACTTTTGTCCACCTGATTTAATATCTATTTTCATTATTATGCTCCAGTTTTACTGTTTGTTGGTGCTTTACCTTTATTACGATTTCCACCTTTTTTAGAATCACCAGCTTTCTTTTGTGCTGCTCGTTTTCTTCTTACAAATGTGGCTCTACCTTTTGGTCCTAATTTGTTGGCTTTCTCTTTCGATAAACAAGCGGCATATGCACCGCCTTCTTTACCATCACCACACTTACCTAACTTCTGACCATCAGAACCATATCTATCCCAACCACCACCACTTGCAGTACCAGTCTTTCCTTTACCGAACCATTTTCTTAAATCTTCGGTCATCATATTCCTTTGAATCAAATGTTCGTACATATCAGATTTAACATACTCTAACGCAAGTGATTCTTCTACACCATCTTTAGTGTAGGTTTCATATACGTTCTGAATGTACTCTCTTAGATTCATTTATTTTTCTTCTTCTTTCTTACCCCAAATCTTATCAACTGATGCTAATCCTAATGCTCCAAATGCAAGAGCTGCAACTGCGTTGACTAAAACGGGTGATGGTGCCACATGCTCTTCTGAGAATGAGTTTGCATATAATGTAATACACAATGATAACCCAGCAATGATACCAATAAATCTTTTTGATGAAGGTGTACCCTTTTCATCTTTTAATAATCCTGAAATCCAGTTAATTACTTTCTTCATTTTGTTCTCCCTTTAGTTTATCAATGAAGTTTGTTTTAAACTTCTCAAAACCTTCATCAATCTTAGCAGTGATTTCATCTTCAGATAAACCATCCCATTCTTCAATAGAACCATCCTCATTAATGAATGATGCTTTGATTGTTGTTTTTAGAACTTCTTTTTCTATCTCTGCCTGCTTCAACCAAGACTCAGCATTATTTAAAAGTTTTGTACGTTCGTATTCTTCGTACTCCCCTTTTAATTTTAAATCATGCTCCATATCAGTAACACAATCTAAACACATACCATGATATGCCTTCATCTTTAAATCAGCAGAACCAGGGTCTGTACAAGTACAAACATCTTTTTTACAATTTGGAAATCCTTTTAACTCTTCTCTTAGTTTGGCGAGTTTCCCAACCTTTACTTTGTAACCTTTACGTTGTTCCCATTGCTGACCTTTATCATCAGCCCAAACTTCTCCAACTTCTCTTCTTACAACTTCTTTTGTATCAAACGCAACTGTCTTTTTAGTTTGGGTTTTGTGTTTACCCTCTAACATTTCACTAACTGCTTTGATGTTCTTTAATTTTGCCATAACTTTATTTTGTATATAAATATCTAAATATATTTAAAAATACATTAAACCTAATATTTGGTTCAATGATGCGAATGCTCCAGTCAGTTTGTAAGTGTTACCTTTGTAAGTAAACACAATACCTTCGTTTGGTACAATCTTATCCTTACCACCAATTGCAGCAAGTCGTTCTAATTCCATTCTAAGTTTTTCAATCTTTTTAACATCACCTGATTTCTGAACTGCCTTTACGGTCTTATCTAATTCCTTCTGCATATCTCTCAATGCTTTATTTGGATTCACTACTAATACTGAACTCATAAATGAAAGTACCTCTGCACCAACACCTAAGAATATATCTTCAAACTTACGAAGATTATCTTTTGATATTTTTGCTTGGTCTTGTTTATCAGTTTTCTTTGCCCAATCTAATACTTTGGAATCTTTGATGTTTTTATTATCCAATCTGAATGATTTATCTAAGAATGCCCATCTTTTTACCAACCCCATTTTAGTTTTGTTATCCAATGATGATGGTGAGTTTTTATCAACCCAATTTTCCCACCAAGCTTGATGATAATTCGCAACACCATCTGAATCTTTTAGTTTAAATTCTTTTTGAAGTTTATTCAATTGTGAATTAAACTTACCCTGCATTGATGAAAGGTTTTTATTCTTTGGTAATTGAGTTACAGGTGGTCCTTGAATTGTGTAATTATCTTGCACATCTTTGTTGATTTGTTTAATCATACCTGCTAATGTTCTTGCAGTTGATGTATCAGCACCAATTGCAACACCATCTTCATTATAATCCATAGTTCCGTGGAATACCAATAATGGTTGTCCATAAGGTACTACGTTAACTGAAGTTGGATAGATAACTTCTAAGTTCATAAACGATGAACCTTGTTTGAATATCTTATCTCTTTGTGCTTTTGATAGTGATTTAATCGCTGATGTTAAATCTTTCATAGCAAAATTGTATGCATCGGTTAAACCACCTCTACCTTGAAACTTAGATGCAACTCCACTAATATCTAATGCGTTTTCACCACTATTTTTGAGGTGTCCTTTATTTCTTGCTGCTATTAAACCTTTATCATCTCTCCAACTAATTGCTAATGCTTGACCATCGGTTTTTTCTCTTGCGAATTCTAAGTTACCATTTAGTGCGTTTGATATAATGGTTTTTAAATCACCAAAAGTTAAATTCATTTCAATATCAAATGGGTGATTCATATGACCATATGCACCACCTTCCATAATTAAACCTTCTTTTAGAGGTTCAGTTTCGGAATCAATAGTAAAGTTTGGAGATTCTTCTTTAGTTGGCTCATCTGGATTATTTGTTTTGGCTTCTTCAGCATCTAAGAAATCTATTAGTTTGTAACCAACTGAGGTTGCAACACCCTTTATTTTATCAGACCATGCCTTATATGCTTTTGAACCTTTTAAATCAGTATATCGTTGTGATTGTGCATCCAAACCTGCTTTACCAGATGGGAAATATGATACTGGGTATTTATCTTCTATACTTCTGTTATCATCTGCGTAGATTGAATCATCATCGTTTCCTAAAATATAATCCACAACTTGCCACCCTAATGCCTCTGCCGTATCATCACCAATTTTCTTATAGGTTTTAGAGTTACCATATGTAAATCCCGGCCCATCATCAACTACACCCTTTCCACTAACTGGTGTAGCGGATGCTTCTGAGATTAGTTCATTAAAATCGAATGTTGATAAGAATGATTCCATCTTACCAAATATCTTTGTTAATCGTGTTGTAATTAATGTAAAGATTTTAGAATCGAATTTACCATCATACACTTTTTTGAATCCAGTGATTTTATCAGATTCAGAACCTTGTGATAAAAGTTTTCTCGCTTCAGTTCCACTCATACCACCACCACTTGATGGTGCTACATAAACATATCCCTTATCCTCATATCCCTTATCGATTCTATCTGGATGGTATGGTTCAAAGTATTTACCTTTTAATCTGTATCTATCTTTCTCACCAACAACAGTTACGAAGGCAGTTGTTTTATTATCGAACTTACCAATAATTTCTTTAGGTGCATATGGGTTTTTAATTTCAACGATTTTGCTCGATGGGATACCAAACATCTTCATCATAATCATTTTCTTTTCTTTGAATTTAAAAGGTGATTTGATGTTATCGGTTTTATTAGATGTTCCAATGTAAACATTATCTTTACCAAACTTTTTTACTAAGTGTTGGTATGTACCATAATGCCCCTTATGGAATGGTTGAAATCTACCTGCGTAAACAACTACCTCTTTTTTTATATCTTCAGTTAAGATTCCCTTAACCCACTCTTTTATTAGATTCCCCATAATGATAAATATCCTTTAATTAGTAGAACCACTTTCTAAGGTTTCAATTCTACTTTGTAAATCTTTTATTATTTGTTGTTGGTCTTGAATTGCTTTAATCATTGGTGATATGAACTCTTCATATTTCAATGATAAATATCCCTCGTTTCCATTATAACCACCAAAATCATCTATATGTACATCAAACTCAGCAAGAGATTGTGATACTTCCTGCGCAATCAATCCGTAGTGGGTTGTATTATCATCTTTGAAATCGTACTTAACTGGTTTCAAAGATTCTATAAATCCTAAACCTAATGGAGAAATTTCTATATTCTTTTTTAGGTTTCTATCTGAGAGTGTATCTACTGAATTTTTAAGATATGCGGTTTGCCATCTTTGTTTTGGCCTACCCAGTGTATATCTTGAACCTGATACAGATTCAAATAACGATGATGTAATAATTGGTGCAAAGTGTCCTTTATGTGCGGTTACCTCTTTACCATCCCATGTTAAGTAAGTATCTTTAAAGTGAAGTGTTTGTGTATCAATAGCAGCAACTCTTGCGGGTTCAACCATTCTCATTTCAGTTAATGCCCAACCCAATCCATTTACACCACTACCAACAGTACCAGTTGCATTTGAACCACTATACAGCATTCCAATTCTAACTTTAAATGCATTTTCAATTGATTTATTGGAATTGTTTGTTGCTTCTATTTCTAAAATATCGGATATTGGAATATCAAATACAGTCCAACTTTTTTCAGTTGCGTTTTCATCTTTATACACTTTTGTGTAGTATGTGGTTGAACCTGAAATTATATCAATTTTATATTGTGGGAAGAATCCAGTAAATCCACCACTATATGGGTGAGTAGTCCCCCTTGCAGCAAATTGTAAATGTGCGTTCTTATATTCAGAACCTGCGAATGATTCTGAAATATGTATAAACTCCGATGTTAATGTTTTGTATACATTTGAACCTGTTCTAAATGTATTTTCCTTATTAAATACTAATTGATTTCCTATTAGGGTTGGTGATAAAGATGAACTTGCATTAGCAACGTTTTGTAGAGTAAAATCATTTATAAATTTATAATCTTTACTAACACCACTTATATCATACCAACTTTTAAATTCAGCAGGATATCCCACACCATCTAACGTAGAGCCTGTAACCAACATTTGTGGTGTAGATTGGAAAATCGAAGATAATGACCACTTACCATGTGAACCTTGAAATGATGTTTTAGAAGAACCAGTTAAGGATGTTAATCTTACATCCGTTGATGATGTTGAATATGTTTCAATGAATGGTAATTGGTATCTAATTGATGGTACAACTGGGTTTTGTACTCCTAATTCTACAATTTTACCACCTAAGTAAGTATCTTGTATAAAACCACTACTAGCTCTTAAATCTCCTTTAACTTCTAATGTAGTATCAGTTAATGAGAATAACGAAGAACTAATAATTAATGAACCATTAGAACCTGATATAAACCCACCAGCTGCTCCAAAATCAAATTGATTTGCGTTAATATTTAAATCAGAACCTGAAATAGTACCACCCGAAAAGTTTACCTTAGAACCTGTAATGTTACCCGATTCATCTACAAAGAATTTAGATGAACTTATCTCACCACTACCACTTATAGAGAATGTTACTTTTTCTACAAATGAGCCCGATTGATACCCCATAGAGATTTTACCACCTTGTGTGGTAGAGTTGTATGTGTTTGTTGATTCATAATCAACTGCGAATTTATCAAAAGACCTACTATTAAATTCGGCATCATCAGGATAAAGAGATGCCAATTCAGCGGCGGTTAAATCGGTTTGAACTCGTATGTTATCTAATCGTTGAGTTACATTTATTGGGTCACCACCCCTATCTACATGTTCTCCTAAAGCTTGGTTTAAAGCAAATGGTGCACTTATATCAATAGAGCCTGATTCTGCAATATCCAATGGCCATATACCATTTTTGATTTCTAATTCAGATGAAGATGTGGTTTCTGTTATTGCAAGAGTATGTCTAAGTTTTAGTGGCAATCCCCTACTACCACCCTGCCAAGATGGAATATCTAATACGCCTGGACTTGTATTCCACGTTGTTAAACTACCAGATGTTTCTATTTCAAACCAACCTGCAAGTGAACCTGTTGTAGTATCAATACCATTTAATATACTAATTACATCTGGGTTTACAAACCATCCAGGTTTTAATAATGCGGCGTATACGTTTGCTTCATTATTAGTATAGTTTTCTGGAGAAACTTCACCAGTAATAGAGAATATTGATTCTGCTGTAATTCCCAAAAGTTCAGCTGAACCTGAGTATTCAAGGCCTTCCCCAAATGAATCGACCAATCCTCTTGTTAAGTATTCTGACCAACTGTTTGGAGAAACACCACCAAATTCTGCTATCTGTTGAATATACACAAAAGATGAACCAGTTATTGTATTGAATTGTGATATCGTTATTGAATTTCCACTATAAACTGTTGTTGATTTCGTTGGTGTAATCAAAGTGCTATCTGGTTCAGTTTCAACAGCCACATATGATGCAGTTAAAAAGAAAGTGTGGTAACCAGTACCAGTACCGAACCCATCTAACTCACTTAAATCAACCGAACCACTTGAAACCCAAATGTATTGAGTTGTTGGTGAATATCCTGAACTAGATGCAGTCCAATATGCATTTATAAAATCAGTTTCGGGTGATGTAGAATTTGTATTAAATACAAATCCATCCTGTGGTACGAATAATTCATAATTAGTTTGGAGCGTAAATTGTTGTGTATCTACTGGCGACCAATTCAGTATAGATAGGTTAACATTAGAAGAAGATACTTCAGTTGTTGATGCTGAACCTGTTAATTGTGATAAATCATCTATATTGATATCTACGAATCCATCTAAATCTATTCCATTTGGAAAAAGCCCAACTCTATCATCCAATGGAACTCCTCTGGTATCTGTAAATAGTCGTATCAAAAATCCATCTGATGTTGGGTTAATATTATAAGCAGGGTTCTCAGGTAACTCGAATGCAAGTGCATCTACACCCTCTACCGTTGATAAGAATTCACTAATAACATCAAAGTTTTGGAATTCAGAATCAAAGGCAAATCGACCATTAACTATTGATGATGAATATGCGGCAATAGATGCTGTTGGATATGATATTGATATAGATGATGATTGAAATTTCGCACTAACTGCTACTGATTGATTAGCTGCTGAATTGTATTGTAGTGATTCTGTATAGAATATTTCAAAATCAGAATTTTCTGTAAATAGATTAACACTATCTAATGTTATATCTGTACCCACTATACTTTCTATACCCATATTAGATGAGGTAACACCTGTTATGTTGATGGTTGCTCTACTATCAACATCTGCTGGAATTTCGGCGGCAGAATCAAAGCTACCACTACGTTCACTAATTGGAGTAAATTCTTCCACCAATCGTAATGCATCGAAATTAGATGATGATATGATGAAAGATGCTATTCTACCCGCTTCTGCGTAAATAGTACCATTTAAGATTGCATCACCACCTGGTTGTAAATGAAAGTTAGATGAGCTAATTTCCAAATTACCATTTGAACCACTAACAAATTGAGATGCACCACCTAAGAAGAATCTATCTACTGTGATGTTTGCGTTAGAACCACTTACTAATAATTCTTTTGTTGTGTTATCCCAAACAAATTGAGCTTCGGAAGAACCACTACCTAAATAGAAGTTACCATCTGAATCTAAGTATGATGTAAAATCATCTAATGAACCATTTGCACCTGCGATACCATCGTGGAATCCAAATACATTTGAAGTCATTAAAAGACCAGGAGATGCAATCGGGCCAACTCCAGTTAGGTTTTCATTAGCCCAAGTGAAATCTTGATTATCAGCACCAGCCTCTCCTTGTGCTCCAGTTTCACCCTGTCTTGCTTCTGAGATTGACATTGTTTTTGCCAAACTAACACTTTCGGATGTTGCGGTTATTACAATAGAACCTGTAAATGGTGTTGTTGAATTTGTTAAGGTTACAGTATCACCAACCAATGTTGTTGTCATATGTGCTGGCGCAGTTCTACTGATTGTGTAATCACTAGTAACATCCGATGTTCCTTGAAAAACTATAATATCAGTACTTGCTCCAGTAAACGATATAACTTCATCTGATGAACTTATAGGTAAAGTATGTGAATCGTTTGTTAAGAATGCCGTAATTGCTGATACACCATCAGTTCCATCTGCACCATTCTCACCATTAGTACCACCTTCTACTTTGAATATTTTTACAGAATCTTCCAATCCATCTTTTGTAGCGGTAATCGTAACAGGTAAATTAGATTTGGTAGAATTTAAACCACCTGTATTTAATGCTCCACTAAATGATATACTACCACTTACAATACCAGTACCACTACTAACATCGTTATTATCAAAATCAAAATTAGTAACATTTCCACCTGCGGTTGATATAGTAATATCACTACTACTAATTGTACCACTAAGGTTTTGTTGTTGGAAACTAAAGATAATTGATGTTGGGTCTGCCGAAGTATCTGCAGTATCATCAAATGCAAATACTTGTGAATCTAAACTACCAATCAATAATTTAGCAGATGTTCCATCAGCACCAGCAACACCTTGTTTAGATTTAACTAAACTCATTGTTTTTGATAAAGAAACACTAGCAGAGGTTGCAGTTATAATAACCGAACCACTATCATTTGCAAGTGCGCCGATATTCACTGTCTTTGGTGGTGCAAGTGATGAACTTACCCCAGCACCATTAGATGCTGATATTGTATAATTTGATGTTACATTTGTAACTCCCTCAAATACTTCCATATCAGTAGAACCACCAACAAAAGATACAATAGTACCATCGGTTGCTGCAGCGAATGTGTGCGCTTCATTTGTAAGGAATGTAGTAACACCATCTACACCATCTGCTCCAGCTGCACCACTATCACCTAAAACGGCAATAGCCATGAATGTACTATCCCCATTACTTAAATTGGCCCAACCATTTTTATCAATATGTGTGATATCTACCGTTCTCCAAGAACCATTATCTGTTTGGTCGGTTACATAAGCTGATTCGTAATATGATTGATTTGCTTCTTGTCTAAATGTAATTATAGATTTGTTAGGAGTATTTGTTGATGATGTTAATTGGTTTAATAATGGTGCTACTCCCAACCCATCTAAATCTGTTTCACTTATATAAACTTCAGTAGCTGAAGCTGGGTCGGTAGCGTTAAATCTAAATTTACCCGAACCAGGGTCTGCTTCTGTTGTAGATGTAG